>JADMIO010634418.1_pt1 | contig 57524 bp, 54 predicted proteins | sample 8958161 | NCBI WGS metagenome assembly JADMIO01 (sample SAMN16585339, study PRJNA669376) | soil metagenome | isolation source: Crop rotation soil | place: USA: Cullars Rotation, Alabama | collected 2011 | reverse complement strand
CGCCTATCGCGCTTGGCCGCTTGAAGGGCCGACTCCAGTCCCGTCACGCTTGGAGATGGGCCTCAAGAAACCAAAGGTCTTTGTCGACCTCACGCACGACTTCCGTCAAGACGTCGGCAGTGGCCTTGTCCCCGAGTTCATCAGTGAAGTTGATATCGGTCCGCAACCTTGCGGCAAAGCTTGCAACGCTCTTGACCAGGGCTCGCACATGCTGCTCGCCCGTGGTGGCTCCCAGATCGTAGTCGGGCACACTGGAATTCTGGACAACGACCTTGGCGGTCCCCTTGGCAATGCCACCAAGGGCCGTCACTCTTTCGGCAACCATGTCCGACTGCTGCTCGCAATGGCCCGCGATGCCGTCAAAGAGTTGGTGCAGCGCGAAAAACTCTTTTCCTTTCGCGTTCCAATGTGCGTGCTTGGCTTGCATCTTGAGATCAATGGCATCCGCCAAACGTAGGTTCAATAGGCCGACCACCTGCGAGCGTATCTCTACAGGAATATCGATGCTGCTCCCGAAAGACATCGTTCTGGATTCACTCATCGTTGAGCTTGCTGACATATATCCTCCTTCATAACTGGCTGCTCTTCCCCGCTTAGTCCGCTACTACTATGAGGCGGTCTTTCGTCCCACGATGCTGAGATACTTGCGACGGTAGATAAAGCAACGGTGTCTCTTATGTCACGGTCTTGCCCTATGGCTCAACGTCCGCGTTTGAAAGCACTTTTCCCTGGCCATTTCTTCGGCAACCTAGGACTTTCGAGCAAAATTCGTCATTGGTGAAAAATGTGAATTGCGTCCCACTTACAGCCGCCCTGCATCTGCCGCAGATCATTCTTGATTGACTACGACCAAGTTGTTCTTGACGCTGAAGGCACCGGAGACCGATTTCGCCTGTGTCTCAGCGATTTGCCGATCCATCTTGTTGTCTACTACCCCGTAGAGCGTGACGTGCCCCTTATCGACGATGATACGGATCGGCTTCTGCGGAACCATGGCATACTTTCGCATGGTCGGGTTCCCGTAGATGGCGCGAGCAACACCGATCCGCAAGCCGTCGTCGAAGTTCGACGTGGGTAGGACGTTAATTTCGTCGATTACATCCTTGACTCCGGGCGTAGTCTGCACGATCGCCAGGGCCGAGCCGCGGCTCGGATAGTCAAAAACATTTCCGCCCACCGTGACTACTCCGTTTTCTATTTTGAGATTCAGTGCGTTGAACATCATGCCGTAACCAATACGGTCATAGCTAAGTTTGTCGCGAAGGGTAGTCTGAAGTTCTTTGTCAGGCACACTGCCCTCCACCTGCACGTGGTTCCGCACTCCGTCCGCATGATTGATCTTGCTCACTTTCCGACCAGCGTCAACCTTATCCATGTATAGCGACACCGAACCCGCGAGCGTAATGATGCCATCGTCCGTGGTGGCACTGACGCCTTTCCATTTGTCCTTCGAATTCAGAACCGCGGTTGCCTGCTGCTGGATCTCCTGATCATAGCGACCAGTGGCGGCGTCGGCCTCCGCTGGCCACATCTGCACGGCCAAAATAGCAGCCAGAAATAAACTCGCATATGAACGGTACATTTTTGTCACATTCCTCCAAATTGCGTGTTATTTAGAAGCCCCTGGTCGCAAGCAAAAACAATTGTCACCCATGTCCCCTCCACCAATTCTTAAATTCAGAGTCTCGTGCGTTCGACACAGGTCCTTATTTGCAGGACAATCTCTCCAGGCATTTTTATATTCCACCCTCTTTCGGCCACATCAAGCAATGGATTGTTTGTACCAGCCGCCGAGACGAGCGTCATGTCCCCTTTAAGACAGATTTACGAACTGGCATTGGCCGATATTGGCTAGATACAACCAAAGTGTCAGGGCATGTCCATCAGAGAAGACCGCCGCGATAGCCTCCGGCGAGTCCTGCGACAGAATGCACGTCTACAAAAATCAGAGGTATGATCGGCAAATATTCTCTGGTTGACAGCCCGTGGTGGATATACGACACACGGAGCCTAGTTATGCTACAAAGCGAATTGCTGGGATTTCTCGAGCAGACAGCCGATGCCGCCTTTTGCGTGAACGATCAGGGCGAAATATGTTCCTGGAACACGGCAGCCGAGAAGCTTTTTGGCTATTCCTCCTCAGAAGCGATAGGCAAATCATGTCATCGGCTCCTACAAAGCCGAGGGAGTCTTGGCACCGAAGTTTGCACTCCTGAGTTTTATGCTCGACAGGCACTCGAACACGACTGCCCCACTCCCAATTTCGACTTGCAGGTCACAAACCGCTCAGGACGCCGGATCTGGGTTGATCTTTCAACCCTAGTTTTCAAGAATGGCCGGACTCACCCTCGATTGATCGTGCAGCTGGCCCGTGATATCACAGAAAGGAAGCAGAGGGAGGATCTCCTTCACGATATGCTGCAAATTTCGAAGCAGATCGTTGCCATCTCCGAAGGAAACGGTGTAGGACATCCCCCTCCTGTTCCCTCACTCTCGGAACAAGAACAGAGCATTCTCCGCCAGTTCTCCGATGGACAAAATTCGGCCGAGATCGCTCAGAATCTTGGGATAACCTTGCAAACGCTGCGCAACCATCTCCACCACATCAACGAGAAGCTTGGCACCCACAATCGCCTTCAGGCCGTCATGCATGCTATGCATCGCAAGCTTTTCTAACGTATCAGGTGCGTAGACGAATTGAATGAATTTCCACGCATTTAATGGCCACATCCCAGGGCGAGGGAGAAACGAAGAATGATCAGACTCTATGCTTGTTCGCTAGACCGGCCATTCGGGAACGCCACATTCGGGGCACTGGCTATTAATGAAGCTTAGCCATTCGACAATCTCTCCTCCAGTTGGCATTTCCTGCCCGTCCGCCACTCGATATACGGCGAACACCTCACCGAAGCGGTCGGCGACGTACACTGCAGTCGATGGGTGGCCGTGCGCGTCCAGCGCTCCAGCCGAACGATGTACCCTTCCGTCTTCATCGACCAACACCGTACACAGCAGGTTTGCCCGCTGCTTAATCATGACTGCTTTTTCCAGAGGACACTGCAAAGCGATTAGTGCCTGAGCCTGCTCTTCTTGAAACCGGGTATATCCTGCGGCAATCTCTGTCAGCATTTTGCGATCTTTGACGCCGTCGCCTTCTCCCGCGAATACGAGCACAAGGTTGGACTGCCCTCGATAGTTGGAGAGGCTGATTTGCTCTCCAAGAGTGGATGGCAGAGTGAAATCCCGAATCAACTGACCCTTTGCCGGGCGCGCCTCGGGCGCATTTGCAGTTCCGCCACCGATTTCCGCCTGCCACATTTTCTCTCTCTTCGCCTAGCCCGGCGGCACATCTGATACCACTTACAAATAGAGATGCACCGCATTCCAGAACGAGGTTTATTTGTGAATATAGTGATCTGCATTCAGCTCTGTGTATTGCTTCCATTTGTCTGGCAAATCATCCGCGGCAAAGATGGCTGACACTGGGCAAACTGGAACACAAGCGCCACAGTCGATACATTCAATCGGATCGATATACAGTTGCACCGTCTCAGCAAAATCAGTCTCATTTTTTCGGGGATGAATGCAATCGACGGGACAGGCGTCGACGCACGCCGTGTCTTTCACCTTGATGCAGGGTTCGGCGATTACATAGGCCATATTTCTGAACCTCCAATTCGAATGCTACTTCCTCGCTTTCACCTTGGGGTGTGACAAAAGTCACACCTCAAAAACCTTCCTGGTAGTTTTCAGTGGTGCAGTCCCAAACTCTGTTTGCCCGTCAACACTTTGATCTTCTGCTCATGCAAGATGATCTGGTGGATCAGGAGATAGCCTGGCTCAAACTTCCATGCCGAATCACCGTGTTTGGCACGGAGTTGATTCAGGAACTCTCAAGCTTCTCCGTCCGGCATGAGCCGCCGAATTAAGGTTGAAAACTGGCAGAGACCTCGGAAGCCAGCGTTACCGCAGCCAGCTGTTTCATCAACTCGCGCACTGAAATCTGCTCCAGGTTCGCCACGCTTTCAGCAATCGCATGAAGCTGCACTACTGTTACATTTGGGCTGGCCACCTTATTGAACTTCTCCAGCGCCAGTTCCCATGACACGGGCCGATTGAAAAATCCTTCATAATCGCTGGTTTCTTGTTCAAATACGCGTCCATCCTTCAGAGTGACCTTTACCCGACAAGGCATCTCGTCGGGGAACCGCTCGGAGAAGAGCTTACGCGGCTGGACTGAGACTTTGCCGAGGAGTGTCTGCACATCCGCACGCTGAATGCGCTCAGGCTCGTATTGTTCAGGCATCACCTGACCGTCAAGAATTGCTACCGCAAGGATGTACGGCAGACTGTGGTCAGCCTCTTCCTTGGTGGAAACCACACTCTTATTACCTTCTTCTCCCCCACCGATAATGTTGTAGGCTACATCAAAGATTTCCACGTCCACGTGTTTTACATCCGTACTAGAGAACTGGAACCGCCGGAGGAGGGTAAGAATCGCTTCAATCGCGGTTTGTGAATGGACCTCCGCGTTGTATTTCTTCACGATGGTTCGTTCTACACAGTCGAGTTCTTCCCCCGACCATCGCACCTGGAAATAACCTGTGATGGCGTCCATAAGCCCCTTATCACCTTCAATCACCTCAAGGGGGCCGGTAATGCCTTGTCTGGCTAGCAGAGTGGCGCGCGTACAACAGGCGGCCAGGTTGGGATAAGCCAGCCCTTTCCAATGCGACAGTCTTCCCGTTCTTGTCACCCGCAACCCGTTGAAGGCAGTTCCACTAATGGCGAGTGCGTTTGCGGTCTGACGCAGATCAAGACCCAGGATCTTGGAGACACCTGCAGATACAGCATAGGCACCCTGCACCGTGTGATCGAATCCTCTTGCGCGTACTGGAGCGGCATCGCACAACCGACACTGGATTTGGTAAGCAATCGCGAGCGCCGTCATCAGGTCGCGACCACTTGCTCCGATGAACTCGCCTGCTGCCAGGATTGCTCCCAGGTTGTCGCTGGGATGACAGGTCTCCCCTTTGGCAAGGTAGCTGTCATTGAAATCGAGGTAGCGTATCAGCGCGCTGTTATAGAGAGCAGCTCGATCAACGTCTGTTGATCCGCCACCAATCAAGCTACAGGCGCCGCAACTGCCGAGTGCGCTGATATATTCGCGTATGATTTGCATGGGCGGGGCGTGCAGTGCACCAAGACTGCACCCTAGGGAGTCGAAAATGCGGATCTTGAGTTGGTTTCGCAGGCCGGAGCTTAGTGCTTCGAATGCTAACTCTTTCGAGAATTCCGCAATTTGTTCGACTTGGCTCATTACAATTTCATGCTCGGCCACATTCACGGTTGATTCACGGCAATGCATCTTCATCGTGTTTCGATCGGGTCGTTTGCTATGCAAACCGAATCCCTCTTCCCTCTCGACGTCAACGGTGCTGCATTGAACTCCTGCAAGTCTTTCGGCCCCGTCGGACTGCCAGCGCGCTTCACACTTCTTAATGGGAGAACAGCCAGGCCGCGGCGCTGATCAAAGCGTAAGACCATGGTCGAACAGCAGTTCTTACACAGCCAGAAAAATATCGACCTCCGGCTTGGCTTCCGCTCGCGATTGTGCCCAACATCCAGGCAAGGATCGTAAGGCGCTTTCACTTCGAAACGAAATAACTTTCCACCCCTCCAGTAGAGGAATGGAGCAACGCAGGCGGGATTGGCACAGGTTTTTACCACTTTTGAATCCTTTCACTTCCTCTTTCGCTTTCTATTTCCTCATGAGAGCTATGGTTTTGAAATAGTCTGTTCGTACTCCTGACCGGAACAACCATCATGGGAGCCAGAAAAACTTGATTGTGGGATGCAGAGTGAATGTCTACACGGGTTGTGGGGATCGCAAGAATGAAGGGAGCTAGATTAACTTGCGCTGAATGGCGTGCATGACAGCTTCAAGACGGTTGTGCGTGCGCAGCTTCTGGTTGATGTGGTGCAGATGATTGCGCAGCGTCTGCAGGCTGATTCGTAGTTCTTTGGCAATCTCCGGAGAGTTTTTCCCCGCTGCGAACAATTTCAGAACCTGAAGCTCCTGATCGGAAAGCTGAGTTGCGGGTGACGCTGCCGGTGCCAATTCTGCAGCAGCTTGATTGAGCTGACGAGATACCTGCAGCATTTTTTCCGTCACTCGTTCCGCTTTTTTCTGACGGCTAATATCGCGTGCCAGGTGAACAATGATACGGCGTTGATTGCGTGGGTTTTGCCATATCACCGTGGAGACATTGACCCATAGCCGCTTTCCGGAGCGCACACTGACTTCCAGGTCGAAATTCGGAATCTCGGTACGGCCGCCGCTACACGCTAAAATGCTGCAACCTTCATGGCATACTTCCGTCCCGAGAGCGCCACGCCCATGCAGTATTTGAAAACAACCCTTACCAAGAACCTCTGAGCTGGGATAGCCGAACAATCTTTCAGCCGCATTGTTCCAGGACAGTATCTCGCCTTGTTCGTTAACGCTGAAAGCAGCATCCGCCGCCGCATTCATAAAGTCGAAAAGCTCATGCTCCAACATCGCTGACTCCTAAAACAGCCGCTTGTACGACTATACGAAAGGTCTATTGCAGGAACGCTATGCTGGTACGAGTATACGACCAACGAGCGCTAGCCAGCACACTTGCGGGGCATGTGAACCTCACCTAAGAGCAAATGGATGTTTGCGACGAAGATTATCTTGGACCGAAACAATGCGGCGCTTCGCTGGATTCATTGCGTTGTCAATGTTCCGCGCAAACCTTGACCGTTATGTCAACTTTGATGAAGAACTCCAGAAATCCTTCTGGATTACACGCGCGAGCGATGGGATTGGTACAAGTACTAAAAGCAACAAACGATGCCCGCTATCACGTGGTCTTTAAAACGAGAGATCTCTGTCTCCGAATCTCCAATCAGCAAAACGCCGAGTAACTCAGGCCGGGCATTCTCGAGGGATGCAAAACCCCTCTATCCTTATTGTTATGTATTTACTAATCGCTCAGACTCTCCCACTTCATGAACCCTTCCGCGAAACGTGGCGGCCCGGCATGGTCGGACGGTGTTTTCGCGAAAACTGCTGAGCGCCAATAACTTCCCATATCGCTGCTGCTCCTGTCAGATACTTGACAGATTTCATGCAAGCGCTGGGCAATAATATCCTCCGCTACAGGGCCCCCAAGTTCCGTACTCTCATAATCATTTCGGTGAAATTGCCCCAATGCCCATATTAAGGAAGCAGGCTCTGCCGGTTGGCTTTCGCTATCCTCCCTTCGAAGGACGGATTAGTGGACTTGAGCAACAGGATAAACTGCACAGCGCCAGAGCCCAATTGTGTGACAGACTACATGATCTGGCCAGAGCACCTGTGCCTCTTCGACTTCGACGAGGACAGGCAGCGTGCACGGAGGGTCAACTGGCCGAGAGTTTGTTTCTGATCCAGAAAGGCCTCATCAAGCTGTCGCGTGTTTCGCTTGATGGAACTCAAACCATACCTGAGATTCTGGGTTCCGGTGACTGCTTCGGCGAGGAATGTGTAGCAGAAGGCCAACCGCACTATGCAGAAACAGCCACCACTCTGACTTTTTCGGTGCTGGTCAAGATTCCACGAGCAAGTGTGCTCAGGAAGCTATTGGCGGAGCCAGGGTTTGGACAAACATATCTCAATGTTTTGGTTTACCGGGTCCGAGAATACGAAGACCTTTTGCTGCAACAGGTTTCTGAAACGAGCGACCAACGGCTCGCCAGGGTTCTCACACGAGTGGCGAGGTTTGGCCAGTGGTTAGATAAGAATACGGTTATTCTCCCGCGTCTTACTCACGCAACACTTTCTGAGATGGTGGGAACGACACGTCCCCGGACCACTTTCTTCGTGGGAAAACTCAGGAGACTGGGAATTCTGCGGCCCGGTTCTGTTCTTTGCATAAATATGCATCGGCTCTTTGACGAAATCCTACAAAGCCGCGCACCTGGGCCATAGACGTCTTCTTTAAGGTTCGGAGTGCGAGTCTGACTGTGCCCGCTAAGATACGCTAATTCACCACACATGTTCACATTTGAACTGACTGGTATGACGTACTGGTAGAAACTAGTATTCAATCAGAAAGTCAATGAGGCGAGATTATGTTAAGCCAGCCCAACCTCCGCATCCTCGTAGTTGATGATCAGAAGCACGTAGCCGAAAATATCGCGGTCGTACTAAACTCACGTGGCTACTCAGTATGTACCGCAAGTTGCGGCCGCGAGGCTCTCTTGCGCCTAAAAGATACGCCTCTGCAGCTCGTCATTTCCGATCTCACGATGCCACAAATGTCGGGATTCGAACTCATTTCGGCCATTCGGTGGCGTTTTCCAAATATGCCAGTGATTGCCATGAGCGGGACCTATACAGCTGACGGAGTTCCCAGAACCGTCGACGCGTTTTATGCCAAGGGGAAACACTCGCTCGACAAACTCGTTTCGATGGTCGATGAACTCCTATCTGCAGAGCCCAGACGCAGTTGGCAAGATACCAGTGACGTGCACACCTAAAGTTCTAGGCGGGGAGAATAGACATGAGCGGTAAATTTAAGCTTCGTATTGGCGACGTTGTCTACCATCGAAGCAGAGATCTCGGGCGTGGCCGGGTAAGGTATACCTATCATGAGATCGCACTCGTCGATTTTGAACAGGCTCCGGCTCAGCGATATCTGAAGAACCAATTGTGTAAGAGTCCTGTCACCGTGATACGCCTCTCCTCGGAGCACGAGAGCAAGTCCGGATCAACCGAGAAGTAGCCTTGACAGCAGCGACTAAGCTTCATGAGATCTTATCTAGCCTGCCCGTCATACAGTGATCCTCCAAATTCGTGATTTACGGGTGCGGTATCCATGCAGCAGCGTCTGGGTCTCGTCAGACCCTTAACATACGTCCCATCTTCTTAAGTCAGCCTTTTCGCTTGCGTAATCGCCGGTCTCTACCGTAGCCAATCTCCTTGTTTATATGTTTTTTGAACTGACTAGTGTCCTGTTGGCATGAGTTGGATGCCCTAAAGCTCTTGAGAAGGAAATTAACGTATTGCCTTGTTGTACCGATCATTTCTGCCAAAGTTTCTTGGCTTATTTTGGGTAATCGCCCTAGTCTCTCTCCGTTTGCAATGGAAGATAAAATATGCTCCAGCCGTTGTGCACCTGTACACGAAAGAGACTTTGCCAGATGCTCCTCAAGCGCTCGGTTTCGCCTGAGTAGGAAAGCGATGAAGGGATGGGACTGATCGTGCCTGCCTTTCAGGTATTCCCAGAGCAGTCTCGGGTCAATCTTGACCGCTTGTACATCGGTAAGGCATTGCGCACTGTATGCTCGGAGACCACCATCAATAAGGGCATCCTCTCCGAACAACTCATTCTGTCCGATTACTCCAATTATTGCTTCTTTTCCCTGCTCCGAACTGACCGACAACTTGACAGCACCCTGAGTAAGGCAAAAGACTCGATCGCAGTTAGTGCCCTGGGGAAAGACAACTTGTCCTTTTCGAAAACGAACGGGGGAACCTCGCTCAGAGATGTACGACAAGATTTGATCAATGCCGGGAGCAGGATAGCGCATGCGCACCCCGAAGGAGAACAATCAAACTCTACACGCGTGTTTAGACTGCTACAACAAATGGTCAGGAATCATCCGTGCGTTAAGATGGTACCAATGTTCCCCAAACAAGAAGGCCGCAGCTCCGAATTCTCAGATTAGCTTGTGGTGCATGGCATGCATCACGGCCTGAAGGCGATTATGTGTGCCAAGCTTGCCGTTGACATGGTGCAGATGGTTGCGGAGTGTTTGCAGGCTGATCCCAAGTTTCCGGGCAATTTCAGCAGAATTCTTGCCTTCTGAAAACAAGCTCAAGAGACTTCTTTCCTGTTCCGAAAGTGAAGAAACAGGCGCGGGGCGTCCCATCCCGTTACAATCCGGCAGTGCAACAATCTGCTTCGACAGTTGAAACATTTTGCGTAGTAGATCCTCTTTGCGCTTCCTTGCAGTAATATCACGTGACAAATGCACGATGAGGCGCGGATGGGTCCGGCCATTGGTGAATACCAGAGTTGACACATCTACCCATAGCCGATGACCTGAACGAATTGTGACTTCCAGGTCAAAGTTAGGGACTTTGCAGTGCTCTCCTGTCGCTTCCCGGGCGTAAAACTCACGCGTGCAAAATTTAGTGCCGAGGCTGTTGTGGCATTGCAAAAGTCCATAACACGTTTTCGCAATGGCTTCCGAGGCTGAGTATCCGAAAAGTTTTTCCGCTGCTGCATTCCAGAAACAAATTTCATCCTGCACGTTCACACAGAAGGCAGCATCGGCAGTTTCCTCGAGAAATTCAAACAACTCGGTCTGCAGCATCATACGCCTCCTTCCAGCCGTAGCTATGACGAGAAGAGGCTTGCCTGAGAAGCCAGATATTCATCCCGCCCATATCGACTATTGGTTTTGGGGTTGAGGTTTGATCGTCGAGATTTTCGCAGGCACAAGTGCCGAGCGAAGCACAACATTGCTCTCAAGCCCCACGATCATACTTTGCACAAAATAAGTACCAAATCAGGGATATTAAACTGTCCAAAATTGAACCGAGCGCTACGTGAGCGACGTGACTGTCCGGCCTGACGGCCTCAGGCCTCGCACTCCTCGGGCCTTCGATGCTCGAGCAGGACCATCTCTTCATCTGGGCCTGAGCGGATTGTGAAGTCGATTCGAATTTCACTCGGAAATATCCCTGTTCTAGAATTCAACAAAAGTCGAAACGACCACGCTGTCCAGGATTGAACAAAAATCAGAACGAACTTGTTGTAGCTTTGCTGGTATTCCACTCGGACCCAGGCAGTAAGTAAGTGAAAGCGACAAAAGAACGATTGAGCATCGCGGGATGACACGCATGGCAATCAGAGAAGACAAAATTCCTGAACGCTGTGGACCTTGAATTTTGGTTTGCGCGCGCCTGTTGCTTCACCAGCGAGACGCGATTTTCTTCCAAATACCTGGCTTAGCGCGTGCTCTTAGGTAATTTTGCTGGAAGACAAGCAGTGAGTAGCGGGCGCGAGCGAATATTGGGCTCGCAGTTCCGCGATTCTAACGATTGATGAGGTGATTCCATGCGAGTAAAAGACATGATGACCCAACGACCCGTCTGTTGCCGAACCAGTGATAGCACACAATCAGTTGCCAAGATACTGCGAGAGCAAGATGTAGGTTCTCTTCCCGTGATTGCTGATTCAGGCCAATTGGTCGGTATGATTACCGATCGGGATCTATGTTGTACCGTCATCGCTCAAGGCTTAGATCCTGCTTCAACCCGGATTGAAACTGTCATGAAGCGCAATCCAGTTAGTTGCCGCGCTGAGCAGAGTTTAGATGCCTGCGAGAAACTCATGCAGGTTCATCAGGTCCGGAGGGTTCCCGTGGTCGATGAAGAAGGCCGTTGTATCGGTGTCCTGTCCCAGGCTGACCTAGCCCGTTCGGAGCAATCGGATAAAGTACATCGCACTATTGCGGAGATTTCCAAACCGGCGCGAAGCGTCATCCTCGCTGGTTCGATCGTGCACCGAGCAAGCTAATAGGCCGTGTGGACAAAGAACGGCCTGTTCCATTCTCAATCGCGATTTTATTGGGCTTTAGCTCTTGAGCCGGCCGGCTTTGCACATTCACCCGGCAGATGCTTCCATGAGCTGACATGCACGGGACGACCTTGAGTGCAATGGGCATCGTGCGCATATCCAATACCTTCGAATGATATGTGTGTATAAAGATCTGGCTTATTAGGAGCTGCGTCAAACGACAAATCATAATGGTGGTGCCGTTTGATGTCGTGCAATACAAAGCAGCCTTCTTCCTTTCCAGGGCGCACGCAGCCTCGTGCTTGCACGTGGGTAGTATGCGATTTCTGTGCGTCGCTGTTGGACTGCTGGCTAAATAAGGGGCCGGATAGTAATAAGGTAGTTGCAACGAACTTAAGACATGTGTTCACGATATTTTACCTTCCTTTGTGTTTCGGTTGGATATAGGATGCCCGCCCACCGCTTGTAACAACCGGTACAGACAGATGTTTGTACCGAGACGGCAAAATTACCTCTTCGAGATATTGACGATTCTCCCATTTGAATTCAGTCCTCTGTTGATCATTCAAAACTTTGGGATCTTGCGATCGGATCCAATAGAAACGGAAGTTTTCTCCCGTCTCCGGGCGACAGTCAACGAACTGTTGAATGGTTAGAACCGCTCAGTGGGACCAACACTTCGTCTCGTATTTCCTGCTTTTCAGAATTCACAGAACTCGTCAGGCGCCCTTATGCAGTTTGGTCGAACTATCCAAACCAAGCCTGGTCAATGTGCCTTCAGCATCATTGTCCGCGGACCACAACATCCCTGATGTGCTCCCTGCAAAAAGCAAATAGTGTCTCGTTGGAGACAGAAATCAGGATCTTGGCGATGCCATATTGCCCCAAGACGAAATGAGATGTCCGAGCGGACCACACGGAAAATCATGGTGAGTAGAAGAAGAACCGGTACGGCAACAAGGGAATGAAATGAAAACCTAACTAGCAAACGTCGACATCCTGGTGAATTTCTAATTTTATTCTTGTTGAAGACGACGTATCTTCAGACGCCCACCGGATATCTCTGAAATCATCGCACACCGCGCGGTCAAGGCTGCGTAAGGGCGCCTGGAAAGTTCAGAGGAAAGACTTATGGAACTCAGTTTGCGTTCTTTGTTAAGCCGGCCCCCTGTCCAGGTCACCATCGAGTGTCTTGAGGAACTCATGCATGATTACCCACGGCGTAACTTTCAGGTCCGTCTGTGGGATGGCAGCACCTGGGGGTCAGACCAGCAACCGCGCTTTACGCTTGTTCTTAAACATGCGGGCGCACTGCGCGCGATGTTTTTTTCTCCAAGTGAATTGACACTGAGCGAGGCCTACATTTTCGACGACTTCGATGTCGAGGGCGATATCGAAGCCGCTTTTGATCTGACTAATTACCTGCTGGGAAGGAAGCTCAATCTCCCGTCCGGCCTGCGCCTTGCCGACTTGTTGCGGAAGTTACCCCCTACCCGCCAGCCACACACCGGTCATCCGCCAGCGACTTTGCAAGGGCCGGTTCATTCCAAGAGTCGGGACCGCCAAGCCGTCCGCTTCCACTATGATCTTTCTCCGGAATTCTTTAATCTTTGGCTCGATCGGCAGATGGTATATTCATGCGCCTATTTCACGAGTGAAGATCAAACCGATCTAGATACCGCACAACAGAGCAAGCTGGATTACATCTGCAGGAAACTTCGCCTTCGTCAGGGCGACTGTCTACTGGACATTGGCTGTGGTTGGGGAGCGCTGGTGATCCACGCGGCCGCCCACTATGGCGTGCGAGCCGTAGGAATCACCCTCAGCGTACCGCAAGCGGAAGTAGCACGGCGACGTATTCAGGATTCAGGCCTAAATGAACGATGTCGCATTGAGGTATGTGATTATCGTGATTTTGATTCCGTCCGGCGGTACGACAAGCTAGTCAGCGTGGGCATGTTTGAGCATGTGGGCGAGACGCTGTTACCGGAGTATTTTAAGCGAGCTTGGCAATTGCTGGTTCCGGGTGGCGTTTTCTTGAACCAAGGGATCGCGGCCTCCACTAGTCATCCGAAGAACGGACTATCCTTCATCGATCACTACGTCTTCCCGGACGGGGAGCTAGTTCCGATCAGTGACAGCCTTGGAGCCGCGGAAAGAAGCGGATTCGAAGTAAGAGATGTAGAAAGTTTGCGCGAGCACTATGCTTTGACCCTTCACCACTGGGTGCACAGGCTCGAAGCCCACTCTGAGGAGGCACGCCGCATCACCGGCGAAACAACATATCGCATCTGGCGCCTTTACATGGCTGCCTCGGCACATCGATTTCTCCTGGGCCAGCTGAACATCTACCAGGTACTATTGGCCAAGTCTCTCCAAGGCGAAAGCGGTATGCCTCTGACCCGAACCGACTGGTACCGCGACTAGCGATCGTCAATTCGGCAGCCATACAAATTCTTTCTCAAACGTCCGGTATTTCAGTATGTACTCGATGGTTTTTCTCGGCGGGAGCAAATCTTTTGCTCGCCGTCGCTAGGCTGCGACGAGCCCATTAGGAAAAACGGTCTTGAGAGTCACATTCGTCCTCGGAACGAGTATGGATGATCCATTGTGTCAGAGGGCGGATTCCGGAATATTTGTGTGATCTACCTCTGGCCGCCTCCAATATTTGGGGCATCCATGAATCGACGAAATTTTCTACAAACGACGAGTGTTGCGTGCTCCAGCCTGGCACTTTCAAAATCATTGCCCGCTTTCACAGACGCACGCGTGACAAGCAGATGGCGTACTTTCGAAGTTACATGCAGAGTGGAAGTACTCAACCCCAACGGTATGACCCACATCTGGCTGCCGTTGGCCTTGATTCGCAATACGCCTTATCAGCAGACGCTTTCCAACAAGCTTGATGCGGGGAACGGGACCGCCAATCTCACGACGCACAAGTTGACTGCTCTTGGCATTGCGTCAGCAACATATCCTGCCAACTCGAAACCGGTGTTGACACTCACCAGCCGGATCTCGACTAGGAATTATGCGATCGATCTGGCGGGCGCCAAGACAGCGCCCTCTCAACGTGCTTCAAAACCGGAACTCGACTTCTTTCTCCAGCCCAGCAAGTTTGTACCGACCGATGGCATTGTGAAAGATACAGCCCTCAAAGCTACGACCGGTGCTAAGACTGATGTCGAGAAAGCGCGTGCCATTTACGAATGGATCGTGGACAATACCTTCCGCGATCCCAAAGTGCGTGGCTGCGGACGCGGCGACATTCGCGCCATGCTCGAAACCGGAGAGATGGGCGGCAAGTGCGCCGACATCAATGCTCTCTACGTCGGCATGGCACGCTCTGTGGGGTTGCCGGCCCGTCATATTTATGGTTTGCGGATCGTGAAATCCGAACTCGGATATAAGAGCCTGGGACTAAATACCGACAAAGCCACCAAAGGACAGCACTGCCGCTCCGAGGTTTATCTAGACCAACACGGCTGGGTGCCGGTGGATCCGGCGGATGTGCGAAAGCTGGTTCTGGAAGAACCCCCAGGGAATCTCAAGCTGACCGATGAAATGGTGATGAAGACGCGTAAGCGCCTGTTCGGCTCATGGGAGATGAACTGGATGGCTTACAACTATGCGCCTGACGTCATATTGCCGGGATCAACTAAACAGCCGTTGGTGTATTTCATGTATCCGCAAGCAGAAATTTCAGAAGGACGAGTGGATCCATTTGATCCGGACAACTTTAAGTACGACATCAGCGTTAAAGAGGTCTAAATAATTCGACGGGTAGTCTACTCAATCCCACCACCGGGTTTGATGAGCTACTCTGTTTGTCCCGGGTGTGGCAGTGTCTGAATCAAGGAAGTAGATCCATTCCACATAATCAGCCCACCAATACAAAGCAAATGAATGACATGAGTTTAACGTTTTGCCTGTGCCCTACGCTGGATCAGCAAAAGCTTAAGATCGCTCGAATTACCGCGTCGTCGCCCGACGCGGTATTAATCATGGCATGGTAGACCGAACGGTCAGGCCAATCCACATGGAAGTACCTCTTAATAAATGCAGCACGCTCACGGTCAGTCGTGTCAACCAATCTTTCCGCATCCCTTTCGGCGTTGCCTTCGGAAATAAGACGCCGCACCTTTTCCGTTCGGGAAGCATATAAAAAGAAGCGCAAAGTATCATCGCGGCCACGGAGGAATTGTTGCGATCCTCTTCCCACAATGACGCAACTCCCTGAAGCCGCAGCTTGTTCGACCACTTGTTCCGAGACTCTGACGATACTATCGGCGTCCAGGCTCTCCACGGGCGCGCCAGGACTACCCTCATAGCTTCCCAGCATGAATGACTTAAGCAGACGGTAGTAAAGTGGGTCGCGGCGTTCTTCGCGGGCCGCAACTGCGGCCTGCTCGCTGTGCGAGAGGCGAGCGATTTCGTAGGTCAGCAACTGGTCCCAAAGTTTCCAACCCAATTGGGCGGCAAGCTTTTCGGCGATTTTCGTTGCTCCAGATCCATACTCTCTCTCGATTGTGATGATTCGGATCAACCTACGACCTTCCTAATTATTCGCCACTGTTCACCGACCACCGATTCGGCGCTCTCTTTTACAAAACGCCAAATTTTCCAGAGCAGGCTGTTGCGCTGCTGGGGTGGAATCCCGACGGGTTTGGTCAACCTACTCGCCTACTCGACTCAGGAGAAGCTACTGCATCCTTGTCCGGTGGAAGCGAGTATCTGGCGTGGGCAGAAATGCACCCACCTTATTAGCAGAACGGACACCAACCCGCATGTTCTTATCGAGATCAACGATGCCATTGGTTTTGGCGATACAACTTACCAACGTCGCATGCTAGCTCACCGCGCGTGTCGCTCTTCCTTTGTGCCTCCGGGCCAGGAAATGGTAATCAGAAACGCACTCTCCTCCAGAGCTTCGACATCGTGGTGGATCCCGTAGTCCAATACCATCAATTCCCCGGCGGGAAGGTCGACCTTCTGATCCGGAAGGTGAATACGAATATTACCCTGCAGTGAATGGATCGAGATTCTGGCGTCGGCGTGATGCACTTTCATCTGCGTCTTCCCTCTCATCAGGATAAGTACAATCCGGAAGTCTGAATACTTCGCCAGTGTTTTAGCGCTCCGGCCTGTTTCGCGCTGCCATGCCTCTTCCCTCCGGAGTTGTGCGATCTCCTCCGGGAGATTGACCCGTAACAGTGGCCTTGCCAGATTGGGCAACTTGTTCAAGGCGTGAGAAACCTCATCAGACTTGTGGGTGGCCATCATCCTCCTCTCTAAAAGGTCATTTTCACAGCATTCCATTTCCGTGGGGCGGGATGACAAACTTGCCTGGACACGCTTGAACCCCTGGCGGTTGGAAAAGTGTGGAAGCGGAAAATTTTGAAACAACCTTTTCCACTCCCACCTAGCCGGTTCATGCAGCTTTTGCGCTGGTTGAAGTCTTCTTTCCCGGGTTGAACCTTGGCAAAGCAACCTCCAGCACCTCGTTCTTGATGGTGGCCGTTGTATGGTCGGGATCTATCTCGTTAGGCAGATCGACGGTGCGCAAAATCTCATTCGACACTTGCTCTTGGCGAACCGAGTTTCCCGTCTGTTGCTGAGAAACTTCCTGTTTCTTAGCATGGATGATCAGGCGCATTGGCTCGACGAGCACTTCCACGTCTTTGGCTGAAAAACCTGGGACGTCAGCTCGGACCGTAAAACCTCCGTCTGCCTCGTCCAATTTCGTCTCTACGGGAGTCAGTAACTCAGACTCGGCACGGAACCAATCCTCCCGGTCGTGGCCATGGTTGGCGCCCCGAGCCTGGAACAGGTCGTAGGCGCGATGTTTAATGGTTGCAGAGATCTGTTGCATCCGCTGGACAAAGGTGTCATTTGTATCACGCTTGAAGATAGCAGGTTGAGTATTAGATTCTGGCTTCATTGTCAGTGTGGTTTGCATTGTGTTTTCTCCCTTCATTGAATCTGTCAAACCTCTTAAATAAGTATGATGCCGATAAGACATTGGCTCCGACTCCAATCTTGAGTTCTGCTCCTACTCTGTGCGGAGGTAAATTCCTCGCATGTCCATCCTGTGAGTTTCCTGAACTGAGCCACCCGGCTGTCTTTATACGGGCCAATAGCAGATGGAAATAGATCAAGCCCGCATAGGGTTGCCAGCCGGCAACGGCCTTGCGCACGCCGTCGTAGTCCAATGGCTTTTTCTTTTGCAAAAAATGAGCTAACTTTTTGCGGGCGCCGACATCATCGCCGGGAAACACGTCCAATCGCCCAAGAGCCCGAAGCAGGACGTATTCCGCAGTCCAGCGGCCCACTCCTTTCAGTTTCACCAGTGCTTCAATCGCGGCCTGATTGTCCAAGTGAACGAGCGATTGCAGGTCCAGCCCGCGCTCACGAATGGCGAAACTTATATCAAGCAAAGCCTGTGATTTGCCGGTGCTGAACCCCAGGCGTTTCAAAGATTCTGCCTTTACATCAGAAAAATCTGTCGGGCCAGGAAAAGTGTGGAATGTGCGCTGCGGATTTGCCGACACGGCGCCGACCTTATGCGCCAACCGGCTAAGTAGGAGGATCCCCACCAACAACGAAAGTTGTTGGCATGCGATACCATTTGCCACCCCCTCGAACACGGTAGGAAATTGCGGTGGTTTGAGCCCGCGAAATTCGTCCACTAACGGCCGCAATCTTGGATCGCGCGCCGCCAGTGCGTAAAAAGGTTGCAAATTCTTATGTACTCCAAGCATGCGTTCGAGCAACACTCGTGCCATCGCTCCACGCCTTTCTGTGAGACCAGAACCTGCGACATCAATCTCCAATTGGGGTGCCTCCAGCCCCCCTGTCTGTCGTACGGCAACATCTACTGCCTGGCCATCGATTAGCAAAACTCGACGGTAGGTCATGCCATCCCACAGATCAACGGCATTCTCCGGACGCCGGCGGAGTGCCCAAACTGTCAAATCCAACCGGAAGGGTGGTCTAGGGGCGATCGAGAACGATAACTGACTCACTGATCTGGCCTCCAAATGTTTATTGAGGCGCCTCGACCACCGTCGAACATGCAGGATCTTTTATTGGCGCCGCTGTAGTCGCTGTGATCTCAAGCTTCATGTTTAATGTTGGGCCGGCTTTTCGCTTTGCGCAATGCTACATTCGTTTCGATGGGCAGTACGCTTGTCACGAATGGCACAAACAAGAACCTAGCTCCCTTGCTCATCCGTCTTTTCGACGGCCGATACGGGTGGCAATCCAAGTTTGTGGAGAAGCTTCTGCGGATCGAAGTGAGAGCGGTGATTCGAACACTTTTCGGATTCACAGGTCCAGCTCATTCCGGAACTCCCGCACAGAGTGCGGAAGAGGCGGGCTAACGTTGCGTACCCAATGCGGCTCCAGTACAGACAAGGAGTTAAGGGACAGAAATCTTCGCCGAAAATCATTGGCCTCCTCAATCTGAGCGGTTGCGAAACTCAGCAAATTTCGGGCACATTTCCGGCAGCGAAGTAGACTCTTACTCATCGTTTGCTTCAAAGCGAGCCGCTCAGTCTACTCTTCGCACGAAGATATACAGACCGAAGCAGATCAGAAACAGTAGCCCGGAAAAAACCGCCGCCGGCAGAGCAGTTTCATGATGGCCAGCGAGGTAGGACTCAAGAGCAGCGCTTAGCAACCAGATCTGCACAATCAATAAAACGGTAATCAGAGACATCGCTCCGGTAATGGCGGTTAATCGACGACTATGTGGGGGTGTTTGAGTTGTGCTCATAGCTTAGCCTTTCAGCTTTACAGCGACTAGTTCTTCGCCACGTGTCTCGAGAACGACCCGCGACAGAGGCCGCGATGGGGGACCCTGCAGCACAGATCCATCAGCTATCGAGAAGAAGCCCTGATGACAGGGGCATTCCAGGCGGTTGCTGTCTTTAGCGTAATAAACGGCACAGGAGAGATGCGTGCATTTTTGACTGTAGGCAACATAAGCGTTTTCTGCTGTGCGCACCAGGATGCAACCGTCTTCCTCATTGGGATAGGCGAACAACTTGACCGCCCCGACAGGGATCTCGCCCAACCTTGCTACGGTCTGTTCCGGATAGCTCGGTTTCTTATAGAAAACAGAGCGTATCAGTATCCAGACATTTCCCACGAACATCCCCAGACTCGTAAGAACCAGAAACTTTGTAAGCTGCCTTCGGGTGACGTAGCGTTCGTCCGCGGTGTATACGGAGAACTCTTCCTTCCAAAGCGGTTGACTGTTGTTCGCTCGCCGGAACCAGTTCACAAGTTTTTCTCCCACATGTAATCCACCACATCCAGAACAATGGCCTCCCGTTGGGCGGGTGCCATCATGTAAACCTTGGTTGTAATCTTCTGATTGCCAAAATAAAAAATGTTGGTCGGCTTCTCGCGGCGTTTGGCAATCTCTTCGGGACGAACATAGGACAGCGCCTGGCTGGGACAGACGGTGGCACACATCGGACGTCTGCCTTCCGAAGTGCGGTCGTAGCACATGTCGCACTTCATCATTTGCTGTTCCGGTTCCATCATCTTCGGAATGCCGAACGGACAAGCAACCACGCAGTTGCTGCACGCGATACAGCGCGGCTTGAGAGAGGAATGAACGATGCCGTCCTCTCCTTTCTTGATAGCATCGGCCGGGCATACCTGCGCGCAAGTGGGTTCATCGCAATGCCAACATACGTAAGCAGCCGATGTAATGCTGTCACGGCGCTCGATGAAATCGAAATTGATCATCGACTTGCCACGATGGGTTTCACATTCTTCGCAGGCCTGGAGACACGAGCGGCATCCGATACACCGTGAGGGATCGACATAAAATTCATACCCGTACATTTAGGTCTTACCTCCAGAGGATCCGTTGTGGTGCGCGCCCCGGTCGTCATGCGAAAGATCGGGACAGCTTGCTTTGGCGAGACGGCACGCTGAAACCTTGAACTCAGGAATCTTACTGCGAGGGTCGAGTGTGCGGTGCGTGAGCCGGTTAGCGCTGCGCGTGCCCGCCCAATGATAAGGAATAAAGATGGTGTCGGGACGGATGGTTTTCACGACCATTGCACGAATGGTAAGTTCATCGCGACGTGTGGCTACGGTCACCCAGTCATTGTCTTTAACTCCATGTTGTTCTGCCAGGCGGGGATGAATCTCCGCGCGCGGCTCCGGATATTGATCCGTTAGCGCTCCGATACGGCGAGTCTGCGTTCCTGAAAGATAATGGCTGACCACACGGCCGGTGGTGAGAAACAGCGGGTAGTCGTCGGTCACCGGGTCGCCACTTTCACGCCATTCGGTGACATTGAAATGCGCCTTGCCGTCATGGGTGTAAAACTTCTTGTCGGCAAAAAGTAACGGCGTGCCCGGATGGTCGAGCGAGGGGCAGGGCCAAAAGATGCCTTTCTCTTTATCAATGCGCTCGTAGGTGATGCCGTAGTAGTCAGCTACGCCGCCGCGCGAGGCAATCCGCAACTCTTCCAGAATATCGGCAGGACTCTTGAAGGGAAAGAATTTCTCCTTCCCTAGGCGATGCGCCAGATCAATAATGATCGCGGAATCGCATCGCGCATCTCCGGGAGGGTCAGTGCTCCTTTGCCAGTGAATTACACGTCCTTCGGCGCTGCATCCCAAACCGTCTTCTTCCTCATGTAGACTGCCGGCCAAAACAACGTCCGCATGATGCGCAGTTTCTGACATGAAAAAGTCCACTACCCCGAAATATTCGAGCTTCGACAAGGCCTCGCGGGTGAAGTTGGCGTCCGGCAGCGAAACCAGCGGATTGAAACACAGCGACAGCAATCCCTTGATCTCGCCGCTATGGATTGCATTCATGATCTCCTGGGCGCTGTAGCCAGGTTGTGGAAGTTCGTCGGGTGAGATTCCCCAGACCCCTGCCACATATGCGCGAGCCGCCGGATCTGCGAGTGAACGTTGGCCGGGCAGTTGGTCGCACTTCTGCCCATGCTCGCGGCCGCCCTGACCATTCCCCTGGCCGGTAATCATGGTCGGCCCGGCGCCTTCGCGTCCGATGTTGCCGGTAGCGAGGGCAATGTTGACTACCGCCAGGCAATTCTCCACCCCCTTCGACTGGTGCTCTAGGCCACGAGCGTGCATGAGAATGGCCCGCTTGGATTTGCCCATCCACTGCGCTGCTTTCTCAATGCTCTCGGGAGGAACTCCCGTCATCTCGGCAACTTTTCGCGGGTTCCATTCCTTGGCTGATTTCTCAATCGCTTCAAATCCCGTAGTGTAACTGGCAATGAATTCGCGATCTTCCAAACCATCGCGCAGGATGACGTGCAAAATTCCCATCAGCAGTGCCAGATCAGTTCCAGGCCGAAGCGGCAAATAAAGATCTGCATTGCGCGTGATGGGGGTCATACGCGGATCGGCTACGATGAGTCTGCCGCCATTGTCGCGGCAGCGCCAGATGTAGTCTGTGGTAATGGGCGCACACTCGCCGATATTGGCGCCAATCACAAACAACACTTCCGCTTTGGGAATTTCACTCCATGGGATCGTGCTCCGATCAATTCCAAAGGCGAGCTTGTAGGCTGTGCCTGCCGAAACCATGCACAGCCGGCCGTTGTAATCGATGTGCCGCGTACCCAGGGCGACGCGGGCAAATTTCCCCAGCAGGTAAGACTTTTCCGTAGATAGAGACGCCCCACCGTAAATCGCGAATGCATCTTTTCCGTACTTCGACTGAATCTCGCGTATGCGCGATGTTGTAAAATCCAGCGCTTCATTCCATGTCGCCGCCCGAAATCCGGCGTCGGTCCGCATCATGGGCGAGAGCAATCGGTCGGGATGATTGCTCTGCATGTAGCGCTTCACCCCTTTGGGGCAAAGCATGCCGCGATTAAAAGGAAAATCCTCCCACGGCTCGAAACCGATAATGTGGTTGTCACGCACCTTTAACTGAATGCCACATTGCTGCCCGCAGAAACAACAGTGGGTCTTCACTAGTTTTTCAGCGGGATGGATGGACTCATCCTGCCATCCACCCGCCGGCTCATACTGCAAGTGCGGGCCGAACTGTTCTTTCAGTATTTCTACGGATACGGGCGGCTTAGCCATTCGTCTCCTGTCGCATCGCCAGTTGGGTCAACGAAATCAATTTTCGTTTGCATGCGGGACACAAATCCTGCCAGTTCCCGTTGCGAGTGGAGTAGTCGAACCCAACTTGCGGCAATACGCGCTTGAGATCATCGGCATGCATAAGCGAGGTGTAGCGTTCGCCGCAGCGGGCGCAGATTGCTCCTTCGCCCTCAGTGCCAACACGCTGGTAGAGTTTGACGCCCAATTGTGCCGGACGCTGAAAAATGTGGAAGAACTTGCCAAATGGTAAATAGAGCAAAGCTGCGATCACGGTAATGGCATGCAGGATGGCGATGAAGCTGTAGAAGCTACCGCCCAACCATTCCTGTGATACGGTCAAGGCCAGGCCGGTCACAGAAATTGCAAATAATAAGATGAGCGGCCAGAAGTCCATGGCCAACGTCTGGACAGCGCGAGCGCCCTCATCCCGCATCCGCCGCCAGAGAGATAACGCAATTCCGCCAAGCACCAGGAAAGCGGCGATGTCCAGGCCGTGAAACAGCATCAGCGCTGTCAAGGTATGCAAGTGGAAACGAAATGCTTCATATCCGAATAGGTGCGTGATGTAGACCATCTGGTCATTGGGCGCACTGGTGAAGTGTATCCAGCCGAATACCAGAGGAAATGTGATGGCTACCGCCAGTAGGCAGCCCCAGAAAATCAGTTGATGCATGGCCCAGCGGGTAAATGAGCGTTTTCGAATGAACGTCTGGGCAAACAGATGGGTGGCGGCGGAAGTCGCGATGGTTACCAGACTCTTCAATACTCCGCGCTGCTTGAGCAGTTGCCAGCCGCGTTGCCAATAGACAAAAGTCGGTGGCTTACGGATCCAGACGGAGTAGTGATAAATCACTCCCCATGCGGCGAAGATGACGGCAAAGGTATAGATCACGAGCGCCGGATCGAAGTTCTGCAAATTGCGCGAGCCGAGCACGATAGCGGCGATCAGGACGCCTGTCCAGAGAGTCGCCCACGCCCCAGCGCGAACTTTGTCCGCGGTGCGAATAAACTCTGGAGGAAGCGCAGCTGCCAGTTCGACTTCGCGGGGCAGAAATAGGCGCCGATTCATCCACCACAGTAAGCAGGCGACTGCGGACAACAAGAGGAACCCAGGCCATATAGCTCCCAGTTTGTCGCGGAAGATTCCCAATAATAGAGGCGGAAAAAATCCGCCCATGCCGCCCATCGCGCCCACTAGCCCAGTAACCGTGGCACGTTGCGTTGGAAAATAACGCGGCACAAGCTGAAACACTGCACCGTTGCCGATGCCGAGCAGTGCCGCCGTTCCCAGCGCACCGACGGTAAATGGCAATATCGAGGGAGCACTCAATAGCAATCCAAATCCGGCAATCACCGGAAGGATCCACGACAGCACTCGCGAACCACCAATCTTATCCGCCAGCCAGCCGCCGAGTGGCCGGCAAAGAGTTGCCAGCACGACGAACCCCGCGGTGCGAAAGCCGGCATCGGCGAGTTGCAATCCAAACTGATCCCGCAGGAGGGTCGGCAGATAAATGGAAAATGCGACAAATCCGCCGAAAGTCAGAAAATAGAATGCCGCCAACGCCCAGGCTAGAGGCTCGTGTCCAAGCACCCCGAACATCTCTCCCAGACCTTTGGGGCGAACCGTGTCGGTCGCGTTGCGTGCAAATACCGCAAATACTACACCCCATATAATGAGGATGGCCGCCACACCCCAATACACGCTGCGAAATCCAAAGGCGACGGCAACCACGGGCCCCAGAAAGACCGCCGCCGACTGGCCCATATTTCCCAGGCCGTAGATGCCAAGCGCGCTGCCCTGCTTCTCCATGGCAAACCAGCGCGAAACAAATCCCACGCCGACTGCGAACGAAGACCCCGCCATGCCCAGAAAGAATCCCACGACAAGCAGGTTCTTATATCCCGATGTCATCGGGACAAGGGCGACAGGAATGGCCGAGAAAAGCATGAGCGTAGTGAAGATAATGCGGCCACCAAAGCGGTCGGTCAGCATGCCCATAGGAAGACGGGCAATAGCGCCGAGCAACACCGGCACAGATACCAGAAACGCCGTCTGTGTAGCGGAGAGGTGAAACTGTTGGCGGAAGTGCGGTGCGAAGGCGCTGATGAGGCCCCAGGCCGCGAAGCAGACTACGAATGAGATCGTGCCGAGGAATAACTGGCGATTCTGGGATTCTGAATGATGCGCATCGTTCGTCATCAAAGTCCTCTTACTTCACGCAATCAATGCGGCCAGGGTTTGACAAAAATACTACGCCAAGCAGAACAGGACATACCATACGAAAGACTTCTTATTTTCAGCCGGCGTGTAAGTGGATGAGTCATTTCTAACCAAGCGCTGGAACCAAATTTTCGCCATTTCGACCAAGCGTTGGGGGAAAGGGCGGTTTCTTCACAAATGTCACAAAAAGGTTCAGAGCAAAAACGGTAACAGCGGTCATTTCAGTCACAGCCGAGACTGGCAACCAGGACCACGCAGATTGCACGAGTCCTTGATAGGCAAGCACTTCTGAGCTGACGCGCATCAGGCACCCGATGGTGAGGAGAAGAAGCCCGATGAACATTGCTTTCGTGCTAAACAAAAGCCGCATGCCCGAAAAAGCAGGCAGTACTCTTTGTCCGATGGCGAATACCATTGTGCTAAGGAATCCGACGGTTAGAGCGTGCCGCGATGCTCCCCAGATGCCCGGCGCGTCTCCCACCGAAGCGGCCCATATTCCCAACGTTGCCGCAATCAACAACCAGAAATAAGCCAGACGAATAAAGAGCGGAAAGCTGGAATGGACGCCTTTGAGTTTGGCTTTCCGCTCTGCTGGTTCAAATAACCGCAACGCATATATGGCAACCGCTGCTCCGGTCAGTGCCAAAACTACAGCAGCTTTGATGGAAAGCGGGGACAGCAACACACCCGCGGAGTTCAAGGCGACAGCCCACAGCAAAGTGCGTCCACGGAGAGGACGCAACCCGAGAAAGATCGGCAGCCACTTGGCACTGAATCCCCACACGAAAGGAACCAGAAATCCCCAGGTCTGAAACACCAGCAAAGATTGATCGAAGCGGTGTGGAAGTTCTGGCGAAACTCCTTTGATAGCAAGGAAGAGCGCTGCAGCAAGATTCATGAGCAACGAAGCAAGAAATCCTAGTGAGCCGGCAATCGCTGCAAGAATCCACTCATCAAGTTTGCTGTTCCCGGCTTCTTGCGGGCGGTGACCGGAAACTGTACGAAAGAAAATGAGGAACGCAACGAGTTCCATGGCGCTGGACAGCGGAAGTAAAGTGCGCCACTGCCACTGATAAACAACTGTGAACCAGCGCAGCATGACACCTGATGTCCAGAGGGCCCAGCAAGTCCGCGGCACCCACAAGCCGAAGGTTCTGGCGCGGCGCAATTTGGGAATGGAATGAAAGCCGATGCCAAGAATGAACGTTCCAATCCATCCGAAGATTTGTGCATGGCCATGTGCCTGAATCCATGCTGGTGACACCGAACTGGCCGAGCGCTGCGCGCTGATCGCAAGCAGGTTCCAGACTCCGAGAAATGTGCCAGGCAAGAGCATGAACACCAGCCCCGTACCGATGTAGAGCATGAGCAGACGGGACAGCTTTACCTCGCGCGTCGCCGTGATCTCAAATATTTCCGTCGCGCTGAGCTGGCGGCCCGCTTGTTGTTCCACTCGCGTCGTCAGGACTGGCATGGCTCGCGAGCTCACCGCCGCGCTCTTTCCATGGCGACAGCGCGGGGAAACAGGATGTCGTTCTCCAAGTAAATGTGCTGCTGAAGGTCCGCCGCAAACTCGCTCAACGCCTGATACGGGGTGCGAAAGCTGGCGCAGGCATCCGCAGGCGGAGTGAAGTCAGCGCTAAGCTCGCGCAGCCCACGCAGGGCTTCCAGGGTGTCCTCGTGTTCATGTTCCATCATGGTCACGGGATTCTGCACACTGCCGAAGGGGGAGGGCAAGATGGGTTCCTTCTGGATTACGGCTTCTTCCATGCGAACGATGTACGGGAACAGCACTCGTTCTTCTTTCATCATGTGTAAAGTCAGTTCCTGCGCCAGGCCATGGAATACAGTTCGCAAGTTGGAAAGCCCGGGATGGTTCTTGTCGTGAACAGAGACGACCTTTCCCAATAACGCAGTAAGCCGAAGGATCTCTTCTCGTGTGTATTTGTGATGTGTACTTTGGATGTGAGCGACGAGCTCAGACAACGACTCATTCTCCCAATCGCGCATAGCGGCTGAAAGGCAGGCTGCATATTCAGCGGCCTCCAAAGCGTCCAAAACCTGATCCACAGAAAGTTTGGCGGAGTTGCAGGCTGTCTGCAAATCGCGATCGCCGGCACAGCAATAATTAATGCCAAATTTTTCAAATACGCGAGCAGCGCCGGGAAACTCCTGCGCTAGATCGCGAACGGTCTTGTCGGCGGCTACGATCATGGAACCCTCCAGTACTTCTGAACTTTATGATTTGAGAGTAACCACGACCAGAATTGCAGGCGATGACTTTTGTCACAGGGGACGAGAAATGGTCAAAAAGAAGAGAGAAACCATGGAAAAGGCTTAGGCGTCGCGCAACTCTGCTTCCAATGCCTTAGCGTCGCAGATGGTGACGCTGCGCCCATCAATCTTGATCATCTTTTCCGCCTGCAGCCGGGAAAGGTTGCGCGAAACCAGCTCGCGCACCGTGCCGATCTGCGAGGCCAGTTCCTGATTATTTATGGGCAGCAGCACTTCCACGCCCGATGAAGTCTTCTTTCCCTCTTTTTGCGCAAGCCGGAGCAAGAATGCCGCCAGCCGATGGCGGACGGTGGTGAATGAGAGTTCTTCAATAATGCCGACCAGACGCCGCAAGCGCGATCCCACCACCTTCAGAACTTTGAGTGCCACTTCGGGATGGGTGAGGCAGAGCGCCTGGAAATCCTGCTTGCTGATAAAGATCAATATCGAATCGTCAACCGCAGCGGCCGATGCAGGATAGGCGCCTCCATCAAATACAGGGAGCTCCGCAATGGAACTACCCGGCCCATCAATACTAAGTACCTGCTCACGTCCTCCGGCTGAACTTTTGAAGATGCGCACGTTGCCCGATTCAACCACATACATGCCTGCGCACGGTGTTCCTTCCTCGAAGATAATTTTGTCGGGAGAAAATTTGCGCGCCACCGCATGCTGGGTCAGGAACGCAAGTTCTTTCTCCGTGAGACCGGAGAAGATAGGCACCTTGGAGAGGGTTTGAGCGTGATTCGGTTCAGACACACTAAATATTCTATCGAATGAACGCCCACACGGTTCGCAGAATGAACAACTGCTCTCGTCGTTTCAGGCCCGAACCATAGTCAGAAGCATCTTGAAAGCGGTGATGGCCATGACCGCGTGTGGTTGCCCGGCTGGCAAAAGAATCACCTCTCCGGGCTTTACCGTGAATGGCTGACCGGAGATCGTCACTTCGCCTTCCCCTTCAATTCCCTGCACCAGCGCATCGAAGGGAGCAGTGTGCTCACTCAGGCCTTGCCCCTCATCGAATGCGAATAAGGTGACGTTGCCTTTTTCCCGCTTGAACAGTATGCGGCTCACGATCGAGCCCGGCTGATAACCCACCAAGTCGATCAAAGAAAAAATCTGCGCGGCGGGAATTTCAGTGCGTGGTGATGCTGGAGAAGCCATTTTCCGTATCCTCGTTTCTTATGCTGGTTTTTCTTGTAACTCAATTTGTATCGGTCGAACATTACGCCGATCAGCCATTTCTTTACCGACCTCATATCTCTCGCTGGTGGATAGAAGTTTTGCCGCGACCGGAAAGACGACATCATCTTCCGCCAGGATGTGCTGGCTGTAGATCGTTATCAGTCTGGCAATTGCGCCGCGAAATTCCTCGACTTCGACAGAAGCCAACATACCGGTTTCCAGATAGCGAATTCCGAGTGTTTCTACAGTGGCATGAAGCGGAGCTACGGTGCGGTGGTCGTCTTCCAGCGATTCCAGCCGGGCAAGCGCATGGCGCGCCGCGGCATCGCCTAACCGGCGCATGCGCGGGAACAACGACTCCTCCTCATCCGCCGTGTGTTTAGGAGCTGCCTCACGAAAATAACGCAATGCAGTCTCAAGCGATCTTCTGGTCTCGTCATCGAGCGGCTGGTCCGCTCTGTCTCCAACCGCCTGAAGCACCCGCAAGAACATCTCAATCCGCCGATGACAGTCGGAGAGAAGCCGAGTCGGGTCTGCAAAGCTGGGGGAAGTTGCACCAATCTGTACTGGCATAAATTCGCTCCTATTTCAAAGTGCCCACCAGGGAAATTGCGCCGAGGTGTTTTTCGTATTTGCGGAACAGATGCCGCATTTTGAAAATACGTTCGCGGAGTGCCGGTTTGGTCAGCATGTTGAAGACAATTCCCGTCGCCCCAATCACTCCTTCATCACTTAACATCCGCCACGGCTCTAACAGATGCATCGGAGCCTGGGAACTCCACGAGACGGAGAACCCACTCTGCTCATACAACGCGATCCACTCCGCACGCGAGATCGGCTGCACACCAACATGGATTTCCCGGGAAAGTTCCGCTTGCATCTCACGCCGCAGCGCAGGTGAAAGGTCATCCGGCAAAAAGCATAATTCGTGAATTCCATACCGCCCGCCCGGAACAAGCAAGCGTCGCGCCTCGGCGAAAATCCGCTGTTTCTGTTCCAGAGTCTGCATGCTGAGCATTGCCTCGCCATAAATCACAGTGACGCAACCGTCCGGCAAACCAGATTTTTGCGCTTCTCCCTGCAAAAATCGCGCGGATGAACCGGCAAAACGTCGGATCAATCGGTCGATCGCTGCCGGCTCACGTTCGAGACCACAATAAGATAATGGCCCTCTCTCCAACACGATTTTTGCAGTTGCACCCAGGCCCGGCGCAAACTCAATCACATTGTCCGCCGAACCAATTGCCAATGCATCCAACATACGGCGCGTGAGCTCCAGCCCGCCCGGGCGCAGCACCCGCTTACCGGCTGAGGCTAAAACCCAATGCCCGGGTGACTTGGCGATCGACGGTGACTCGTAACCAGCCAGAAAAGGCGTTGAAGCGGGGCGCTTAACCGTATGCATTGCGGACTCCTTGTTCATTAAACTGAGACTAGACGCAAGCCCCGTTTGATGCGATGACTTTTGTCACGGTGACAGCTGTCTGAAAATCACCATTAGCGCCGTAAGCAAGTCAGATCGAGGGGTCTGTTCAGGCACTTTGCGAATTGTGAACGGACAAACTGCAATTTCCCGGCTTGCACTGAATCAGGCAGCGATTTGGCTGAGCAGGGTCCGTGCGGTTGCGAGGAGAACAGCGACAGGGTCAGATTTGGACACAAGCGCGGAGACGCCAGCCGCCGCAGCTTCTTTCTCGACAAAACGGCCGCTGTGACCGGTGAAAATAATCACTGGCACGGCGGGCATGAACCTCCTCAAAGCGCGTGTTTCTTCCAGCCCGTCCATGACCGGCATCGATAGGTCGGTCACGATTAAGTTGGGCAACAGCTGCCAGGCCTTTTCAAGGGCATTTTTGCCGTTTTCCGCTTCTCCGCAGACATCAAAATCATTTTCACGCGTAAACAATTCGCAAAGTGCCCCGCGAACCGCGGGATCGTCCTCGACGATCAGCACTGACCTGCGAAGCAAATCGATCCCTCCAAACAGACACTTCGGCCAGTCGCTTCGTTTCAGATGCTCCCTTACCGGCGGCTGTTGACCAGGAAATTAGGAATTCCAATGTGGAGGAAAATATATATTTGCTTCTCTTCAACCACTCGCATCGCTCAACGACTTCCCCGCCCGAGTTGGTAACCCGTGAGAATCTGTTTCGCTACCGCATAGACAGGTGATTTCTCGTTGGCTGCGACTTTTGCGATGGTGTGCAGGGCTGGGGCGTCTCCGATTTCACCAAGGGCGCGAAGGGCAGCGACACGCACGATTGAATCAGGATCGCTGCAAGCCAGGGAGACCAGAGCAGGAACGACGCTTTGCATTTCTCTACGGCCAAGCAACAGACAGATCTCTGCGCGTTTTGAGGCGTTGCTGTTCGGAATCAGATCCAAAAGCTTCTGTTGATATTCAGGCGAATGAATATCAACCTTCGTTCCACACTTCCGGCAAACCCGGGGCGAATCGGTAATCTCATTCCAGCAGGTAGGACAAAACGCAAGCATTAACTCCTCCTTGCGACAGGAGCGGGACGGTTCCGAAGTTGCGGCAATCTAAGCCAAGTATGGATCAACGGAGACCCCTGAGAAGGCTTTTATGAGCCGTGTTTGGATTTCCGAACAGGTTCTATCCGCCGAGTTTTAATCCATGGAGTCGCAGCGCACGCTGCAAGTCAGGGTCATTCGCCTGGACCGGCTCCGCGCCCTGCCTGACAATTCGAAACGGCTCGAACAAAGCCCAATTCTCAATTTCGTGCCCGTATTTCGAACGATAGTAGATTCCGGCAAAATCCTCGTAGAAAACGATCCGCGACACAAACTGAGTGAGGATTCGGGGAGCAGTTTGTTGTAAAACCGACGCGTCCAGATCATCCACACCGAATTTTTCTAGTTGCGCCGCCAGAAGTTTCCTTAGCTTACCGATCCACTCACTGCCGCAAATATCAGCAAACTCACCGTCCGCTGTGGCGGCTCCCATGGTGCGAAGATCCATCCATTCGAGAGGGACTTCCCCTAGCGGGTAATAGTCGTCTTCGCCTTCAATCTCTGACAATTCAGAGAGCAAGCTGGGATCGACCCGGAATCGGGCCAGTGTTTCCAGAAAGCAGCCGAGTCTTTGTGATGAAGCGTAGAGCACGCGGTAGGTCGCGTCGGGATCGTCAAAACGATTTCCGAAGGTGCCGTCCGGTCCGGCGGAGGCCCAATCCGGAGGCAGCCACGGATCAGGTTTTCTTGCCATGCGGTAGATCACTCCGGACGGTTTCAAAAATAACTAGCCTCCGGCCAAGAATGCGCGTGCGGCTCCGAGAATTTCCGGTCCCACTCTCTCGATGTCGTCTTCACGCAATAGACGGATCGGCACACGATCGTTTAATTCCGGATTCAAACCGGTGAACCACGATTGCACGACTCGCGGTCCTTCCTGATCGCCAATCACTTTGGCCAAGCGATAGGCGACACGCAGTCGTTCCTCAACTCCTTTGTAGGGTTCTGAACCTGCAATCCAGCGATCGATCGCGCGACTGTCTTTTACGGAAGCGATGTATGCGGTCAGCTTCTTGCCGAGGATTGCGGTCAGTTCTTTCACAAGCTTGGAAAATTCCAAACTGGTGGCTTCGCGATATGCCAGCAAGTCGGGCCTTGGTGGAGTCAATACGCCCATGTTCGAGACACCTCTCGTAAACATAGTGTACGCGAATGCCATATAAATAACAATTAAATACCGCATAAATCACAATACACTTAATGCCTTCTAAACAATAGAGAATATTGGAGATTAAAGCCGCTCTTGTTTGCCAGACGCTCAAGGAGAGTTCATTTCGGCGCAACCAATGTCATGGTCACAACGGTTACGCGACCCACTATGACCGATTCCGCCGGATAGCGCACCTGACGGACCGGTGTTCGCGATTGCTGAGATGGAATCAAGGTCAATTGATTTCCGTTAATTTGGCACCAGGCACAAGCATATCCATCTCGCAGCTCGACAAAATAAATGGGACGCTCATATTCGTTCTGCCAATTGCCGGGTTTGATTTTGTTTTGTCGGTCATCAATTTCCACGAAAGAACCTGGCCGGATCACCGGGTACAGGGTGTAATCTTCGAGGCCGACATAACCATAAAGGTGATGCCTGAAATCCAGTTGCTCCTGAAACTCCGCTGGAATTCCGCCGCATTTTTCAAACATCCGGGAAACCAAATTCGTCCTAGCAAGTTCCACATCCTTTCGCAGATCCAACGGCAGCACCATGGATCGGCATGCCAGTTCGAGGTTTGACCCGATAATTTGCGTGTCCGGTAAGCCGACCAGTTTCTGGTCCTCGGCAGCATCTAAGAGGTCAATTCCGAAAAAGCCAAGAATCTTTCGCCAACTGCACTTGTAGATCAGCGCCAGGCTGTAGAGCTTGTAGATACTGGGCGTGAATTCCCCGTTCTCAACCTCGGTCAACCACGCGTGTGAAATGCCGTAGTCCTGGTTGTCGTCTTTCTCCTTGGCAATTAATTGGCTGAGCTTTTGAACTTGGCGTGTGGACAGTCCGGCGCGCAACCGTTCTGCACGAAGCCGCTTCCCAGCTTCGGGACTTGGTTTTGACTCCGACCTCGGCGCCGGCATACAGATGTACTTCCTTCGAGGCGCAGGAATCCCGCGTCAGATATTTTGGGGCCCAGGGTCACGAACAGGGGAAATTTAGCGAAATCATACGCTTTCCTAAACCAAGGTACAGAATTTTTTTATGCGATGGTCGCAAACCCGACCACAGGCGCCGGCACGAAGTGTCAAGTTAGTTTGTTAGCGTCTCTGGCTTCACAGGTTGTTCGGTCGTAGAAGCGTCCACTCGAAAGAAAGTTTTCGTTATGGAGCACTTGCCAGTTATACCAAGCACCTATTGTGGCAATACCAAAATTGGAAACCTGTGAAAGAGTCAAAAGAGTTCTAGCCAGCAAGGGTCTAAACCTGTCTCAGGTTTCTAAACAAACCGAAGTTTTGTATGGTAAGTCGTCGCTCTTTTTCATTCCGCATAACTTGTATCATGAATTTTCTCGAGGAGCGTTCAGTCCCCGCCTGCACCAAATCTTTGCATTCAGCACTATCACTGGATACCGATTTCACGACTGGTTACGGGTTTTTGGATTTGGTCCTGAAAATATAACCAGAGAGCAAGTTTTGCTTCCCGCCAAACGCACTGTTCTAATCGATTCGGCCCTCGAAGATCCTGAGCAACGGATTCTCTGGTTCGCTTGCAAAACCTCAAGCCAGGCGCATCGGAGCATTGTTCCCCTTGCTGAAATGATCGGCTGGGGCAACGCCAGGAAGTTGGGGTTTATCAATCAACAAGACTATGAGGCCGTATACGCAAAGGTGGGCGACGAAGATGCCTTGGCTTTTCCAAACTTAGTTCCTGGCAGCATCGTGCGTGCAAATCCACGCCTGACAAAATCTGCACTGGACTCACATCCTCGCGATCGTGAAATTCTATTTCTGGTCGAATACGCTGCAGGCGTCCGCTGCTGCCGTGTTGAACGACGTGGGGACAATAAGATCGTTCTTTTGAGCGATCAACTTCCCTATGCACAGGTCATATTGAGGTTACCGCAAGAAGCGATGATTCACGGAGTCATCGATATGGAAATACGTTCTTTGGTCAGCCAAAAGGAACCTCGCGTACCAGCAAATATGGCCAAGTTGCCAAATCTCTCGACATCGGAGTCGCAGCGTGCAAATCTTGGTTCTCTCCTCCGCAATGCAAGACTGAAAGCCGGGCTCTCATTCTTTGAAGCGTCTGCCATGAGCCGACAGGTTGCACAGCGTTTGGGCGACCCACAATACTTTATTGCAGCGGCCTCACTTTCCGACTATGAGGTGCTAACGAGTCCCCCGCGACATATCCATAAGGCAATCACACTCTGCGCCATCTATGGATTGAGATTTGCGAACTTCTTACAAACCATCGGCTTGGTCGCCGACGCAGTCGCCAATGCTCCAATTCCGGATAGTCTCCTTTTCCGGATTGTGCCGGTAGCATCGCCCAAGTCCTCGTCGAGAGATAACAGCACGGGCAAACTGAAATTGGAAGAGCTACTGCGTCGTTTTGGAGACTTCCCTATCTTCCTCCGCGATTCGGTCTCTGCGCTGTCTGCACTGACTCATCCGACCCTTCGAGATTTTTTCTGGATTGCAGAACGACAAAATCCTTCTCATCCCTTTCTTGTTGATGGAATACTCATTTTGGTGAATCGCCACGTCAAAAGGCCCGTACTATCACGGCTATGGCCATGGTGGAAACAACCGCTGTACGTTCTGTTGAAAAGCGATGGAACCTATATTTGCGCCTGCTGTAGCACTGAAGATGGAATGCTGGTGATCCATCCCTATTCGAAAAAGTATGGACAATCGCTACACATGCATAACCATGTAGATGCGGAAGTAATAGGAGAGGTCGTGGCTGTCATTAGAAAACTGGCATAGATGTAGCTTTTGCGAATAAACGTTCCTCCCGAGATCTGTCTCGTGCCTCGTGCTATCGCGCAACGATGCCTGGCTTGTAGGAAAGAAGAATATTTGCCGTAATTCCTCGACCACGTTTTCGGATGAGTTTAAGTTTGCGATGATTAGAGGGGCCCTACGCTTGTCATTCGTACCGACTCGCCAAATTCCCAGCATTCCTGACGAATTGCACTGGCTATTTCCGCGAATCCGCCCCTTTGTTCGTCTCCATGCCGCAAGTTTCCTTTGCATGATGGTAAGTGGTTTGCTGACACTGTCGGCTCCTCTGATTATCAAATGGCTGATCGACACAATTTTGCCTCTCCGCGAGACAAGGCTTCTTCTACCTGCTGTCGGCCTCTTATTTGTTAGTTATCTGGGAAAGATGTTACTTGGCAGTCTAGGCAACTACGTGATGCTGAGTGCGGCCCAAAAAGTAGCGTTTCGATTAAGAGTGTCGCTAGTTCGCCATCTGAACACGCTGTCGTCCAAGTATTTTGATGAAACCCCGCTCGGAAAACTTAGTTATTCATTCAAGGAACCCGTAGATGAGATAGCTTACTTCGGATCCGATTTGCTGCCTTCATTACTCCGAATTATCGTCTCGAGCGGTATCACACTTGTCGCCATGTTTACGTTGAGTCCGGGTCTCACACTGATGATTATCCCCGTTATCGCCGTCTTCTTGAAGGCCCGACAATATTTTCACCGGAAACTTACGGCCGCGTGTGACGAAACGGAAAGGGATCGATTGAACGCCAGTGCATTCCTGGAGGAACACATCGGCGCAATTATTCCGATACAGCTGTTTGGCCAGTGCAGGCGCCAGGAGCGGAGGGCGTTTGTGATTCTCGCCCGAGCGGCAAAATCGCAACTGATTTTTTTTGAGACTGGGGTTTGGTTCAGCGCGGTGTTGTTTCTTGCGATCGCCTTTTCCGCTGCTTCGGTAATTGGTTATGGAAGCATGAGAGTTGTTGACGGCTCCTTGACTGTAGGTGGCCTCATAGCGTTTTACAGCCTTGTCGTGCAGCTGTTTGAGCCCCTTGCAAGTGTCGCCGACTTGTATGCCAGAGCACAAAAGGCCTTTGCTGGCGTGCGCCAGGTACGAGCAACTTTGAACTTAGTTCCATCCATCTTCAACAGTCAGGAAATGAAGCCTCTCACACCAGCACGTCCACATCGGATTGAAATCATCAACCTCAAGTTCGCATACCATCCTCACCAATGTGTGCTGTTAGTTCCTTCCCTGCGAATCAATCCGGGTGAGAGTGTCGGGATTACGGGGGAGAATGGGGCAGGAAAAAGCACGTTGGGAAAACTCATAGCAAGACTCTATGACGTAGATTCAGGGTCAATTCGCATCGCCGGACAAGACGTACGCAACATCGACCTTGAATGCCTGCGAAGGTATATTGCTTATCTTCCACGTGAGCCGGTTCTTTTCAGTGGAACTCTCGCATCAAACTTCCGTTTCGTGAAGCCTTCGGTCCAAGACCGGGAAATTACGGAGGTTTTGGAATTGGTGGGACTGAACTCGTTAATAGCCAACTCGGCGGCGAAACTGCACCAGACGATCGGACCAGAAGGATGTCAACTTTCCGGTGGACAAAGACAACGATTCGCCATCGCCAGAATATTTCTCTTAGAACCCAAGATCGTTATCCTAGATGAGGCGACTTCGTGCCTCGATGAATCATCAGAGGTGTCGTTGATACGGACGATACGGTCCATACTCACCACATCTACTCTAATCGTCGTTTCGCACAGAAGTTCATTACTGGCTCAGTTTGAGCGAGTGCTCGTGGTAAGTGGCGGCAAAGTCTGCTCAGATACGAAACCGCACCATCCGATGGTGCCTCATTAGGCCTCATTTCTAACTTTTCCTCCCGATCTCTTCTTGGGTTGCCATGGCGTTCGATGTTGCTTTTCCGAATATCTCTTTCTTCCACTGGCTTTTCAAACCCAAGGATCAGAAGATGCGAGAGTCGTTTCCTAACTTCTTCAGTTGAGGTTTGGCCGTGTACAAGATCGATGAATCAGTTCGAACTACGTTTGGGAAGGACGGGGCCATTGTGCTCGACATTCGACGTAGCCGGATGATCCGCCTTAACGTTACAGGCTCATTTGTCCTTCAACAGGTGGAGGAGGGCCAAACCGAGGGCCAGATTGTTGAGGGGCTAAGCGCGCATTTCCATGTCGCTCGCAAGACCGCTGAGACTGACGTCAACGAGTTTCTCTCTTCACTACAACAAGAAGGGCTCATCCATTTTCATCAATCGGTGGTGTCATAGTGAAAGGAAAAACCGAGTTCGCAACAGACCAGATTCTCCCGGCACGATCTGAATCAATCCTCGTTACTTCAAAGCGACCGTCGATTTTTCTAATTATCCACGTGTTGTATGGACTCTGCCAATTTGATTTGTTTGGATTTCGGCGACAATTTGCACCTATGCGGCGTTTCATCGAGCAAACCAAGACCGCTCAGGAGGAACCTCCGTCTGGTTCGGTCGAGCAAGTGTGCGAAGCTGTGAATCAAGCGATCGTGTTTTATCCAAGGCGCGTGCTCTGTTTGCAGCGAGCTGTCGTCACTACTGCTCTTCTGCGTTCCATGGGTGTGGCAGCACAGCTAGTCGTTGGTGCGCAAGGAGTTCCCTTCAAGGCCCACGCCTGGACCGAGGTTAACGGGTCACCGGTCAACGAATATCGTGACGTACGAAAACTTTACCAAGAGATGGATCGCTTCTAAAACTCGCCATGAGTGTATTAATCGGAATTTGGCAAACAGATGGTAGACCCGCGGACAGGAGCATATTGACTGCGATGTCCCGATCTACAGGTCAATTCAGACCCGATTGTGAAAGGACCTATCTCAGCGGATCCATGGGGATGATGTTTCAAGGATTGAACACGACCAAAGCAGGATACGGAAACCAGCCGTACGTATCGGACAGCGGAAATGTATTGATGTGGGATGGACGCCTCGACAATCGAGAAGAACTTCTTGGCGTGGTGGGAATGCAAGTCGACGATAACAGAAGTGAAGCGGCAATCGTCTCGGCCTGTTTTGAAAAATGGGGAACAGATTGTTTCCAGAAGTTACTGGGCGAATGGACCTTAGCCATCTGGATCGAGCGTAAGCAAGAACTCATCCTCTGCCGTGACTTCATCGGAACCCGACATTTATTTTATTCCCGTAACGCAAATCAGGTGGCATGGTGTTCCCTGCTGTCTGCCTTGGTTGGCCTAGACAAGCAACACAAAATATCGGAAGAGTACGTCGCAGGCTACTTAGCGTTCGCTCCGGATGCCCACCTCACTCCTTACGAAGATATAAAAGCCGTCCCACCCGGCTCGTTTGTGATCTATCGAAATTCTTCGACATCGATCGTTTCGCATTGGAGCTTCAAGCGGCGACAGGACTTACGGTACCGGGATGACAAGCAATATGAGGATCACTTTCGGGAACTTTTTCGAGTTGCGGTTCGCCGGCGAATGCAGACGGACCGTCCATTGCTTGCTGAACTTAGCGGCGGTCTTGATTCTTCATCCGTGGTTTGTATGGCGGACGAAATTCTTCGCGCAGGCGATTGTCCAGCGCCGCGTTTGGATACGTTTTCCTATTACGATTCGACTGAGCCCGACCAAAACGACCTGGAGCATATCGTGATCGTAGAACGTAAAAGAGGACAAACTGGCTACCATCTCGATTTGCTAGGCTCAGGAGACTCCTTGACATTTGAGTTCTCGGAGTTCTCGGCAACTCCTGGTTTCGGAGGGAGAGCTGAATTGACCAAGGGCCTGTGTGAATTTCAAGGGGGAAAAAACTACAAGGTTGTTCTTAGTGGTCTGGGGGGCGACGAAATGAATGGACAACCACTTGACCCCCGGCTGTTGATTGCTGACAATTTTGCGCAGTTTCGATTCCTGCGGGCCCTCAAGAGTCTGTCGGACTGGAGCCTTCTCGGAAGACGGCCATGGATTCAGCTGTTCTTTCAGTCGATCGTGTATCTCTTGCCGCTCGGGCTTCGGATTCACTGCACGCGGCAAAGCCAAATAGAGCCCTGGATTAAGCCGTGCTTCGCCCGAAGAAATCGACTTCGGGCCCGGCAATTGGAAGCAATCAATGGAGCATCGTTCTATCGGCCAGCAGACCGCGATTCCGCGCAAACGATCGCAACGCTCGCCCGCTATCTCAGTTCCCGGCGCCCTTCTTATGTAGAGAAGTGGTATCCCTTCCTTGATCGGGAGTTGGTGGAGTTTCTGACCAGCATTCCTTTAGAACAACTACTTCAGCCAGGCCAGAGACGATCCTTAATGCGCAGATCGTTATCAGCAATCCTTCCGCGTGAAATTCATGCGCGAAAGACCAAGGATAGTTCGACGAGGTGTTATGCAGTGACCTTGGAGAAGCATTGGGAAAGAGTCAGCAAGGCCTTTAGCTCTTCATCCAGTCAAGATTTTGGCTTTATCGATGAGCGTCAGATATTGCTCGCGCTAGAACAATTGAGGAACGGGCAAACATCGATGGATTCAGTACGCCTTTTGCAAGGCCTGTCGCTCGAATTTTGGTTACGCGATTTGCAAGCACGCGGCGTGATCGCCGGCCCTCCAGGCAAGCGAGAAAGATTTGGCAGGATATCCGCGGACGCAAGTGCTGGAACGGGTGGGATAGTGAGCAGCCACTTATGTTTCCAGCAAAACAACTCAAAAATGAAAGGAGGTGAAAATCCATGACATACCGTAAACCAGAGCTCTCGATTCTAGGGAACGCTGCTGTACTGATCCAAGGCTCCAAGAACGGCGGCAAAGACAGTGCCAACGACACCCGGCTGGGTGCGCTCGATTGGGAAATCGACTGCTAGTTCAAGTCGATTCTCAATACCTCGGACTTAAGGCCGAGATCCACATTCGGGCCTTTTTAGGGCTTTAATTCCAGTCTTTTAAGAGGCCCGAATCTCCTGTTCGCTCTGGGATTGGACCCGAGACATCGGTTTGCATTTCATTGAATGGGTTTGGAATCCAACCGCCGCAGCTGGCGCCAACTCAAGAAATCAGACACATCCGTTGGATTCGAGTCTTCGCGTCCGTTGAGCCAGAAATTAAACCAATCGACAGCGCTCTGTTGCGAAATGAACCTTTCCCGTGGCTTCACGAGGATATGCGGGGCTCTTTCCGATTTGAACCAAATCATGTGTACAGGCTTGTTTAGTCTTCTAAGTAGGGAAAACGTTTCCCATTGACCAATCAACTCTCCTCGTTCCAACGACACAATCAATAAAGGGGTTTGGACTCTGTCTAAATTGAATCCAGGCGCATCTTTCAACCAAGACTGTAAACTTTCACCAAACGGCACCCCACCGTAGGTCTGTTCTAGATCATCCTGGGCAACGGTTTTCTCTGGACTCAATGTCATTACGTATTGGACATAGCTCATATTATTACCATCTGTGATGGCAGCGGCGGCGAACATGTCCGGGTAATGCGTGATGGCATAAAGAACATGGAAGCAGGTATAACTGAACCCGACGATGCCAACTTTCTGAGGGTTGACAAGTCCCGCAGAGGAAAGCCTTTCGATGAGTGACCTTAATCCATCCATTGCAAATTCGCCGTCGCGGGGATCGCTATAGTAAGTAAGAGGCATATCCATTTGAAACACGATTACGTCTTTCGCCACCAACGCTTGGCCGCCGCTGCCGGTAGTAAACTTGCCGTCTGCGAAGAATCGATCTCGGTTGAACCCATGTGTCTGGATTACTAGAGGATATTTCAGTTTTGGATTGTAGTTTGACGGTAGAACGAGAATTCCTTCTCGCTTTCTTCCTGCGTGATCGTTCCATCGGTAGATCGAAGCGGAACCTAGGGAAAGGTCATTGAGTTGCGGGTTAGGATCCCAAATAACCACTGTTGAGCTCTTTTCATTGGCCCTGCCAATCAAAGTGGGAGCTCGGTTTAGACTCTCGGTGACTGACAGTTTAATTGGAGGCACTTCTGTTGAATCGGCCTCGTCGGAATTTGGAACCTTGATCCATGTGCCACCGGAAAACTCAAACCTGTCTTCACTTTTAATGGCCTGATCGTCCTTTTCATCAGAAAAAGACAGCATAATTTCCTTTTGTGAACTGCCCCAGTTGGCATCCGACAACTGCCGTTGTTTCTTTTCCGTCATAGGACGTTGATCGATATAAGAGACCAGGTGGATTGCTTTCGAAGAGATGTCCACTGTCACGACGGCAGGATCCTGACTTCTCGCGTCCCTTTCCGAATCTGACAATTGTAACTGCGAATCGATGGGCAGGAACGTATTGACGATAATTGCTGAGTGGCTATCCTTCGACCAGATGGCTTCTGACGGCATAACATAAGCTAGCCCCCTCGCAGCTGGCGCCGCCACAAGAACAGATATTTTTCCTCGCACTAGATCGATGAGCACATATTGTGATGCTTTCCACGGATTGTGTTCTGCTAGAGCATAAGTATTGTCTGGGCTGAGACGCATAAAAGGTAAGTCTTCTGCCGGACGGTAATTTTTCCAATATTCAGGAATATCCGTCACAGGCGCGATTGTTATTAGGAATCTGCGATCAGGCGAGAGTGACAACGGCGCCGAGAATAAACGAAGGTCTCTGTGGTTAAATTTGAAATTAGATGGAATCTCCTGACCATTCCTTTGGATATGAAGCTTCGCTGGATAGCTCTGAAGTTTTCCTTCGTCCAAATCTTCAAAATTCTTCGTTAGCGGATACAGCAGTGTCAGAATATCTTCTTTTCCGACATTCACAACGTCACTATCAACCTTCAGGTTTTCGTCGTCGATCACCAGCGTGGTGTACGCGATTGTATCTCCCTGAATCGAGTATTCAGAAACGTAAGATTTAGCAGGCGTGATAGCTTCCATTTGTATCCGGCCTACTCCCGAAATGAAAAGCCGCTGAAACGGGCTTTTGTTTTTACCAAGAAAGGAAACTCTGCGGGAATCGCTCAGCCAGCGAACATCAGCGATAACAGATGTGTTGCTGCTCGCTTCACATTTTGCGATCGGTACTGGGATGGGACGCGCATGAGAGCGTTGTAGCACAAAGTTGCGGATGGCGTCGTAGTCGAGAATCCAGATGGTCGCCTCAAGGCGATTACTCTCTAGAATTCCCTTCTGCGTTACCAAGAGGACATATTTGCCATTCGGGGACAAAATCGGACTACCTGTTGGCTGTTGATCCCGCAACTCGATAGCAGTTGTTTGCGCAGCATCGATGATGTACGAAATCTCAAGTGAATCCTGGACAGTGAAAGAACGGTCGGTCATAGCTTGTGCGGGACTGCATAACAATGCCACCTTGGCGACCAAGAGGCTGGCGAGAACGCAAACCTGACTGAAACCTAAACTTTTCTGTGCAGCAATCCCATATAGTCGCATTTGATTGGCCTTCACACGCCTGGGCGTGAACGTTAGACACTAACCTTCAGTTGTACGAAAAGGCTTTAGCCTTCCGAATTATTTTGGGTGGACTAATTTCAGAATTGGAGTTTTAAGGCGAGTTGGATCGAGCGGGGTCCGCCGAGCTGGTAGAGGGAACTTAGCCCGCCACCGCCGACGTTCCCACCCCCCAAATAGCTCCCCAACATTTGAATTGATCTTCCGAAATCCGATGAGCTCAAGTCAGGCAATGGAGGGGCAAAATTTGGATGATTAAGCAGATTAAACATCTCCGCACGAAATTGAAGGTGGAACGGTTCGCGGATCAGGAAATCTCGATGCAGGGAAAAATCCCATTGCACAGCGCCAAATCCCCGCAAATGGTTCCGCTCGAGATTTCCCTGGCGGAGCGGATTGCCATCTACATCAAGCGGTGGATCGGTAAAGGCAGCGGGATTGAAAGCCATTCCTCCGGGATATTGCGATCCTTTCAGTGTTAGCGGTTGATCAGGAACTACGTCAGGCCGAACCGCTGTGGTTGCACCAGCGGAAAGCTGAAAGAAGTCGCCGTTGTATACATTCACAGGTAACGCTGAACGGGCCTGTACCATACTCTGAAAAGACCACCCATCGAGAATCACGCTACCGATCCTGCCTGCTTTTAATCTTGGCAGGTCGTAAGTGATTGCCCCGGAAAACGCATTCCGTATATCGAAATCCGATGCACCGCGATTTGCATTAGGGTCGATGCCAGGTAGAAGACCATTTGCTCCGAAACCGGCAGCATCACCGTATAGCGAACCGGCAGAAGCAGTATCAATGGAGTGAGCCCACGCATATGAGGTCAGCACTTGCAAGCCACTGGATAGTCTCCGATGAAACTGCAGCTGCAATGCGTCGTAGTCGGAAGTCGAAGCGTTGGTCACCAGTTGCGCACTTGAAAAATTGGCATTGGGCGCCACGATGTTAGCGGTCTGTATAAGACGTCGTCCGATCGAACCAATGTAGGACGCGGATAATGCTTGTTGCGCACCCAATCCCTGTTCGACAGAAAGGTTCCATTGGACGACGTATGGAAGTTTGAGCTTAGGATCGAATGAAAAAGCTACGCCTGTTCCTCCCCCAGGCGGGACGACGGCAGGCGGTTGAGCAGTAGTGGGATCAAGAGGAAAGTCTCCGGTTGAGCAACACGTGACAGCGGTGGCGCCGAAGGGATAGAGACCAAACTGAACATTGTTGCCGACTTCTTGCGTGGCCAGATCAAAGAAGGTACCCACTCCACCTCGCAACGCCGTTTGCCATCCAGGTTTCCCAGACAATTCGTAGTTGATCCCCAAACGAGGTGCAACATTTCCAAAAGTTGTGCGAAACACAGGCGTGCCGGCCGGGGCAAGTGCAAGCTGTGAGAAATCACTGAGATTAAACCCAGTCACTGCCAGAAGTGACGGCGTGGAAGAGGGCGAAAAATCCAAATCCCACCTGGCGCCATATGTCAGAACCAATTTCGGCGTTACCCGCCAAGTGTCCTGAGCAAATACCCCGAGGTTTTTGAAAGAAAAAGTACCGTTTTTTCCAGACTCTATAAAACTAAGAAACGGCTTCCCTGCCGCAGCCAATGCCACAGAACGAAAATCAACAAACTGCGCATAATCCGGATTATTAAAATGTGGAGATAGCCTGCGAAAATCTACGCCAAACTTGAGCGCGTGATTTCCGTTTTGCACAGACAGGGTATCCGTAACGTTGATTTGGCGTTGCTGATTATCGCCTTGTGGGCCCACTAAGGGACCGAATTGCGGGCCCAAGGGCAGTACGAAAAATGCAAATTGGGCATTTTGCGCATCGACAGAGCTAGGGAATGGCAACGAACTCAAAGGAACCGCCCCTCCGAGATCGTCCAAGAACGCGTAGCTACTCGCGGTTGTCCGGCTGTAGTTAAATCGTGCGTCATTCACGATGTTTGGAGTGAAGCTGTCTGTTACTCCAAATGTTGCGGTCTGTGTATTGATCTTTGAAGGTACAACCGAGCTCAGGTTGCTGTTCAGAATTCCGCGCTGCGTTAAGGCGGAAGGGGAATAGTTGTACCTTCCAAATAGTGTCAGCTTGCTATTGAGATGATGATCGACTCGAAGGCTGTAAGCGTCAAGGGTTGAGGCATTAGAAAAGCTTGCCTGGAATTTCGCGATTCCAGTGGCTGGATCGTCAGATCCGTTGGGAATGGGAAACGCATTCAGATACGGCTCAATTGCGGGGATCGCACTCTGGCGCGCGGCGATATCAGGAACATTGGTGACGGCAACTTGAGGCAAACGAAGGCGCAGGCCTTCGTACGAAAAGAAAAAGAAAGTATGGTCGCTGACTACTGGCCCACTAAACGTTCCTCCAAAATCATTCTGTCTTTCCTGCGGTTTAGGTAAGCCATGCAAGTTGGCAAACCAATCATTTGCGTCCAAAACATCATTACGAAAATAGTCGAACAACGTGCCGTGTAGCACATTGGTTCCCGATCGGGTCACAATTCCGATTTGCCCTCCCGGCGTTCGGCCAAATTCCGGTGCGTAAGTCGAAGTTTGAATGCGAAATTCCTGAAGAGCATCCACAGACACCAAACCGTTAGTCCCACCCATGACGCTGAATGCGCCGGCAGCACCTCCCAGACCGTTGCCTGCCGCTAGGCCTGACGAGCCTATGCCGATGTTGGCGCTCACCCCGTCCACCATCCAATAATTGGATGAAGCCCGCTGCCCGTTAACACTGAACTGCCCGTTACTTGAACTATTACTCACCGTCAGGTTCACGCCTGGCGTCAATTCGATCAGCGTTTGAAAGCTCCTCCCATTCATGGGTAAATTCTCGGCGAATTGACGATCGACCACGGTGCTCACCGCGGCAGACTCAGTATTGACAACTGGTGCACCGCCACTCACTGTAACAGTTTCAGCCACTGCACCAATCGGCAACGTGAAATTGATCGCCACAGCACCCTGTACGTTGAGAACCACATCTGGTTTGATCAGCGTTTTGAATCCCATCTTTGACACTTGGATCCGATACCGGCCGGGGGGAAGGTTTGGACCCGTATATAGTCCTTCGTTGTTGGTGACGATCGGATAGGCAATGCCAGTAGCATCGGCAACGATCAAGACTTGGGCATCAGCTATGGCACTACCAGAGGGATCGAGAACAAGCCCACTGATAGTGCCATTTGGCGATTGGGGAAAGCCGACAATCGCGAGCGTAAGGAAGAATAGTAAAAACTGGAGGGGGAAGCGTAATCTCACGAGGGCGGCTCCTGATCTGCGTGAATTCATACAGATTTCCCTCCGTTTACGGATGGCCCTTATTTTTTGTACCAAATTTTTTTAGGAAAACTTTCAGAAGAGTCTGCTGCTCGGTTTTCCGACCAGTCTAAGGATGATTGGGATCCATGTGTAGGTAGGCAAACAACAGCGGTTTGTTGGTGGGTTTCTGACTTCCGCCGTGAGGCTCGATAGTGACGAATACCGCATCGATCTGAGCGAGGACTTTCGGATCGTCAAAGCGCAAGACCCAGCGCTTTTTAGAAGCGTTATCGACGTAGAAAATGCCTAGGTTTAAAGCTTGCTTCCAATCGGCGCCACGGCGACCCCACGCCTGGAAGGTGCTGGCATCTTGTAGTCCCTTTTGCTGATCGAGGTCGTAGGCATAGAACACGACTGATTTTTCTTTCGTGTAGAACATCCGTCCGTAAGGCTTCCTCGTCTTTCCGCTCTTCTCGACGTCATAAACTTCCACAACGTAAAGATCACGTGCGCCCATTAACTCCCGGATGTCTCTGTCATCGGACAGAAGTTCTTGTTGTTGATCAATCGTCGTCTCGCGATCGTGCAAAAGGTGGTTCAGGTCGGCAAGCTTTGCTTCCAGAACATCGGCGTGGTGCTTGTCGTCCGACGATTGTCGTTCAAGTGAGTCGAGTTTTTCCTGCAAACTTTGCGCTCGGCTTGTCGCAGCATCCAGCTTTTGGCTCAACTCAGCTTTCTCTTGAATAAGTTGCTGGCTGGCTGGCTGGCTATTCGCTGGCTCTTTGGCAATTTGACTTCGTGCAATTCTCAGCTTTTCGGTTTCAGCAAGTTGCTGCTCTAATTGGTGACGGAGGTCGCCTACTTGCTTATCCCGCACGTCAATTTGGCTTTGAAGGATTTCTCGTTCGTGACCTGCATCGCTCAGTTTTTGTTCGATGTCAGTTTGGTTTTTCGGCGAAGGCGGCGTAACGACCGCAGCGGTTTCGGCTCCCCGTCTCATTCCTACTTGAAATGCGGAAACGCCAAGGGCAATGCAGAGCAGGAGGCCGGCAGCGCAAAGCATCCAAACATTCCGCCAGGTGGATTGGGTGGCCGAAAGAGGGACTCTACAGACTACTTTCGAGATCGAGTCCCCTTCGGCACCGCCTTGATCCGGATCCGTTTGTTCCTCGTCCGCCTTCCTTTGGAAGAGCGATGCCTCGGCACGCGCTTCTGACCAAGACGGATCGTATTCAGCGACCTGCGAGTCTGGGGTGAGCTTCGGAATGACCTGGCTGACAACTGATTCATACTGTTTTTTACGTTCCCGGCAGGAGGAACACACCGCCAAGTGCGCAGCAAGTCTCCTCAGCTCTTCGGCGGTGAGTTCACCAGAAGTCGAGAGCGCACACAGCTCGACGAACTCGTCATGGAGTGGATCAGACAAACTCTCCATCCTTTCCAGAATCACTTTCTTCCCTGTCCATTCCCGCCCGGCAATTTGCCCTTGAAAACCTGCTCTCGCAGTCTTTCCAAGCCTCGATAGTAGTGATGACGGACGTTGCCCAGGGATTGGCCGAGCTTTTCAGCGATCTCAGCGAACGTATAACCTTCGTAAAAATGCAGAGACAGAGTATTGCGCTGATCCTCGGTTAGGGTGTCAAAAAGCCCTTCAATGGTCGTATTTCCGACCACGTCTTTTAGAGCGAGTGATCCGTTCTGTCGTTTTGCACGATTATCCATCACTTCTACTCCATCTACCAAAGCGACATTCGAGTAAAAGTGGCGCGACTGAAGTTCTCTCCGACGATCAATGGCGCGATGGTAGGTCATCTGAACGATCCAGGAACGGGCTGAACTTTTCTGTAAATCGTAATTGCCCGCGCTTTTGGCCAAGTAGATGAAAACGTCCTGCACCAAGTCATCGGCTTCAGCATCGTCTCGCAAGATTTTGGCGGAGATGGAAAATACCAAACGCCCATAACGGCTGAAAATTAGAGAAAGCGCTTCCCTGCTGCCTGTAGCAAGTTTTAAAAGCAGTTCTTCATCAGTGGGATCGGGAGCGGCTTTTGTCTTAGTGGTGTTCGCGTCTTTGGCAGAAGCTATAAGACTGGTAAGCCGGATTGTAAAGGAAGCTTCCATTTACAGGCTGAAGCTCCCATAAATCAAAGATTACAAAGGCTTCTGGTGGCCAGCACTTCCCTTCTAATGTGCCGGGTGGGCTCGATGTATCTTCTTTATATGGGTAAAGTGGCGCACATGACGCTGCACATGTAAACGTTTTATTATCAATTACTTACAAATATCACCCTTGGCGAGCGGACTCAGTCTTACCTGCAAGGTCTGAATTTTTTAAACATAGCTGTGCACTGAGATATGCCCGGCTAGTCGAGGACGCATATCCAGCGCACTGCGAATGCCGTAATCACGTTACGACCCGTAATCTCATTCGGTGGTTAGAACCCCAACTATGAGCGACATTCGGGCCACAGGTGCAATTCTTGTCGGCCCTTCGCGAGAAATTCGGCAATCGTCTAAAGGCTGTGCGACTGGCCAGAAAAATGAGCCAAGAGCAGTTCGCAGAACTGCTTGAAATTTCTGTCGACTTTCTCAGCCTTATCGAACGCGGAATCAACGCTCCGTCCTTCGAAAATCTAGAAGTTTTCTCCGCCCAACTCGGAATACCTGTTCATCAGCTTTTCGTCTTCGATGGTGATACTTCTACACGCAATACTTAATTTTAGGAACCCGTAATCTCATTCGGTGGTACCCGTAATCACATTACGCCAGACTTTCGGCAGGTTGCAAGCTAATTTTGAACAGCCTCCGGAAGCAATTCGGCCTTCGCGTCCTCCAGATAAGACATGATCTGGGGAAGAGCCAAGAGGAGTTCGCTGAGTTGACAGGCATGTCCGTAGATTTTCTTAGCTTGATTGAGCGGGGCAGGAATGCTCCCTCTTTCGAGAAACTTGAGCGGATGGCTTCTGCTTTAAAAGTCCCGGTTGCCTATCTATTCACCTTCGACAGAAAATCTTCGCGTATTCGGAACAAGGTTCAGCGGCGTAAATAGACATCGATTGGGATATACAAAAGTGGAAGACGGATTGGCCACAGACATATGCGGCTATTCGGTTGCTGCGTCGTTTTCTGTCCAAAGCTGTTGGAACTGTGCTCCCTCCGACTCGGGTTTGTCTTTAGGTGGCAACATCTGAATTGCCAGCGGCATAGGAAATCCTACCCCAACGATAAGAGCCTCTCCTGGTGTTAATGTTGGAAGAAATTTCGCAGCAGCCTTATCTAGATCTCCAGCAGCTTTTTCGACCACTTCTCTGTCATTCGCGTTGGTCAATCGGTGAACTATCAAAGTACCCATTTGACTCAATACGCCTTCTGGGATGTCTCGTGGGCGTTGCGTTGCCAGACAGATATCCAACGCAAACTTCCGACCCTCTTTCGCAATCAGATCAAATGCGTCGAGTAGATATTTATTGTTCTCATCGCCTAGCGATCGATTTAAGAAGCGATGAGCTTCATCCAAGAAGATCAACAAGGGCATCGTTGTGAACTTTCCATCACGTCCCATAGCTAGGAGATATCGACCAATAGCATTCGCGACAACCTCTCGGCAATGGTTCGAATCACTTAAATATTTCAACGAGATCCTTAATATCTTTTGCGATCCATCCGTCAAAAACTGTTGAATCACATCGAAAAGTGAAATCTTTCCGGAATGCTTGAAGATGCTAGAAAGGGCTTCCGAATTTAACATCTCGTCAATGCGCGATTGAAGACCGACACAGTGGCCCACATCATTTTGAACAGGTCCACCCCACCTTGTTGCGTCTCCGCCATATGCCGTCGGGAACACGCATTCGTGTTCGATCTGTTGACAAAGCTTTGTAATGTCAAAATTCAAATGGGGATCGAGGAGTGCCTCAGCGTGTTGCTCGCACAGTTCATCAAATTGCTGTCTCGGGTTATTTGCTTTGACAATGACGCCATTGTTAACTAACAGACAATCGTTTCCAACGGTGTTTGCGAGTTTCAAGGTCCTAATCGCGCTTCTCAATTTGGGCGCCTGTACCGCCGGGCTTGGCCTGACAAGAGCAAAAAAATCAGTTTCGGTCAATTGAAGATAAGGAACCACTGTATTTTCCGAGCTAACGTCTTCCCAAGGTGTTCCGATATGTACGTGTCTGCTGACGGAAGATAAAGTGTTAAACTCACCGGTTGCGTCTAGAAGTATGGCTTTTGATCGATATTTCGCAAGTTCCTCCAGAAGACGGGCTATCGTCCAACTCTTGCCTCCGCCTGTGCTACCTAAAACTGCACAGTGCCGACCGAAGACAGATTCTGGCGTTAACGTGACAATCGGATTGTTTGAGACAGCAAGCTTTCCGATGTCGAGAACTATTGGAACAGATTCGCGAATTGGGGTTTGCGAGACCTCAACTATCCACTTAACCAATAGGGGGTGAGCTGCGTAGACTTTCCCTCCGATTCGAGGGTGTCTTACTACACCTCGCAACACTTCGCATTTTTTCAGAGAAATACTTGTGAGCAGCTGTACTGATCCAACCGGGTGAACAGGCCGAGAGGTACCCGACTTGATCTCTAATCCCACCCTCTCCTTCTCAGGGACATGTACACTCATTACCCGACCTAGAACTGCGAAGTCGCCGCATTCCACTACGACAAATTCACTGACTTCTCCTGTGCCTAATTTATGCCCAAATAACCACCGCCCTTCAGACAAGGAAGCCATAGGAAAATTTGCACGGATGGAGTCAGGGTTAACTTCTATGACTGTCCCGATACACCGCTGGGAATCGAACGGATATGCTGGAAAATCGCTAGGCATTTGAAATCTTGTTGACAGTCAGAACTCGCATACGATGCTCTTCTTCTTCCATTTTTGTAACTAAGTCGGGGACGATTGGAACAAACTCTTTGAACGAGGAATTGACCAAAGAGAGTCGATAGTCGCCTGCCTTTATGTAGGCAATCAAATGATCAACAGTTTTGGTCGGTTTGCTTTCCAAGTGGGGACCTACCACTATCATTTTGAGGGTTACATTGGCACGAATCGCGGAAAGTATCGGCTGAGAAATATGATTGTCGTTAAAACCAAAGCCAATCACCAGAAGGCCGGTGTTTGGCTGCCTCAAAGCAAATTGAAACCGAGACATCATTTCTAAGAACGGCTGATCGTACGAGGACTCAAATTTGCTCATGCGCGGATAGATTATTAAAGGCTTTACAGCGGTCGGGTCTTTTACGACTCTACCCCCACTTCCTTCAAGTTTCCAATCGACGGAACCGTGTAATTTGAATAGCTGAAAGACATTATTGATAAATTCGGGAGACTGAGTTTGAGGATCACGCGTCACAATGTCGTAATCGAAGTATCCTCCGTCAAACTCTTGCGGCTGACTATGCGAGAAACCATCAACGACAACAAAACGGATTGATCCGGCAGCGGATTCGAAGCAGGTATCGTAATTTGTTGTGAAAAGTTGCATCCTGGGCTGTCGGGTTGAACGTCTCGCGACCTTTCGAAGAAATGCTTCGTGGACTGGAAGCGAGGTAGTGTCTTTAACGAAGCGACAACGTTCTACGATGGATTTTTCTGCGTCTGCGATGAATTTGGCTATTAGCGGATCGGAACGGAGTTTCTCCGACAATTGGCAATGAGAAAGCAACAATTCGATGTTCTCATTACCTGTTTTCTCTGCATCATAGTTGACCTTCTTCAGGACTTCGGAAAAGCTTCCTTCTGCAGCACTTTTGCTCGCATCCCACAACTGCTGCATCGTCGGGCCCAGAGAAGGCTCATCCCCTTGGCTCAAAGAAGTTCCTAGGCCACTCAAGACAACCAGATGTTCGCACGTCAGAACGTCAGTCACAATTTGGGTGAGTGTTTCTTTGTTCTCTGCCGCCTTCGTCTGGTCAGCTTCACGCGGGGCAGTTTCACCCTGATCCGATGCCGCCGTGCTCGCCCAATTGCTTCCACCTTTGACCGATAAGAATTTCATCCAGATTCGCACCTTGCACGCGACACTCCCCCTTGGGAGTGCTTGTAATTTAACGAAGAAGTTTCGTCGCGGAATCGAACAACGGGGCCGGATATTGCTGGATGATTATGAAAGATGCTGGTCCTAGAAACAAGTCATTTATAGCATCCGCATCTACGCCTAAGACGGTTAAAGTTCAAGCGCTCGTCGCCGCGACTCAGTTTCAAGGAGGGCCGCCTCTACTTTAGCAGCTGCGTCGTCCTGCATGTGTGGCAATACATGTGAATAAACGTCCAATGTAAAAGCCACACTTGTATGTCCCAGTTGCTCTGATACAACTTTCGGTGACACGCCAACGATCAACCCAAGAGTTGCAGCGGTATGCCGCAGATCGTAGAGGCGGATATTTGGCAAACCTGCTTTCTTAAGTATCGGCTTAAAATGCTTGTAAACTAGGCTATTCACGTTCACTGGTCTACCCCACTCGCTTACAAAGATCAGATCGACAGCTTCCGGCCATTCCTCCGGGTCCACTATTGGGTTCTCCAGTTGTGATGTCCTAAGATCCTTTAGTTTTCCGATCACCCAATTTTGTAGTCTGATGAGACGACGACTTCCTGAGCGCTTTGTTTCTCCATACTCCCATTGCCCAGTCGGGCTTTTTCTTAGTGTTCTTTGAACGCTGACGGTCCCTCGCTCCCAGTCGATGTCCTGCCATTTAAGTCCCACGTATTCGCTAGGCCGCATTCCCGTCGTGACTGCGAGAGCCAGCAACGTGCCATACATTGTCGGCAGAGCGAACTTTAGAAATAACTTTGTCTGCTCAATACTAAGCACCTTCATTTCGGCTCTACGAATACGTGGAAGCTTCGCTCCTTTTGTTGGAACTTCCAAGAGCATTCCCCATTGCAAAGCCTGCCGCATAGCTGCGTGCAGCACCCAATGAACGCCTTGTACTGTCCTCGGCGACAGTCCTCGGTCGGACATCTGCTGGTATATCGCCTGGATATCTAGTGGTCTCAGAGTCACCAGGAGTCTCTTCCCGAGCAATGGACGGATGTACTTCGCCAACAAACTCTCATATCCCTCATACGTTCTGCTCGTAACTCGCGACTTCGTTGTCTTCAGCCATTGATCGAGGTACTGGTCTAGTTTGATCCTGGCACCGTCTCTCTCGACCTTGGCTCCAAGTTCATTGATCTTCCGGTCGAGAAATTGCTGGGCCTGCCGCAAAGATCCATGCACAGTTCGGTTGTAATAGTTCCGTTGTTCAGTTCGAGGATCGCGGCCTAACGGAATGCGTATCATCCAAGTGTTTTCGCGAACAGCAATGATCTGACCTAATTTGCGGGCCATGAGACACACCAATTCCCTTCTCTGCCTTTGGCAGGGGACGAATTTGTTTTTTTTCAGGGTTAGGAAGGACTAGGAACTTGCTGTTGTGACCAGCGGAAGGGTAAGACCGCTTAAGAGTGCAGCCTCCATTTTGGCAGCGGCTTCGTCTTGCATGTGCGGGAGCACATGAGCATATGTATCGAGAGTGAATGCTGCTTTGGAATGTCCAAGTTGTTCTGAAACGACCTTAGGTGGTATACCCATGCTCAACGCAAGAGTAGCTGCGGTATGACGAAGATCGTATAGTCGGATTTCGGGCAGTCCGCATGATCGTGCCAATGGTTTAAATTTGCTTTTGGCCAGGTAATGTTCGTTTATGGGCTTGCCCCTCGCAGTCGTGAAAATCATTTCCGAAAATTCGCCAGTGCCCTTCCTTTCGAAAATCTCCTTCTTGAGGAGAGCCAGAATCCACGATTGCAATTTGACAATCCTCCTGCTGCGCAATCGCTTCGTTTCTGCAAAGACCCATCGCCCATCGATCTTTTGAAGCGTTCTCACAATGCTTACGGTTCCCCGCTGCCAGTCAATGTCTTTCCAAAAGACGGCAAGGTACTCGCTTGGCCGCATTCCTGTCGTCATCGCTATGGCAAAGATCAGCCCATAGTCGGTAGTCAGCGATTTCCTTAGAAATGTTTGCACCTGTTGCAAAGTCCAAACACGCATCTCTGGCTTTGGTTGGCGCGGCAACTGGAGGCCGTCGCTAGGATCAGCCGGCAACACTTTCCACCGGACAGCTTGCCGCAGCGCAGAATGTAAAATCATGTGTGTATAGCGAATCGTTCTTGCCGACAATCCTTGGGCAACTAGTTGTTGATAGGCTGATTGGATTTCGGTTTGGGATAAATCGCAAAGCTTTTGTGTCCAACGATAGTGCTCACATACCGGGTAAGCATGTCCTTATAACTCTTATATGTTTTCTCACGTACTTTTCCCTTCGCAGCTCGCTCCAGCCAGTACTCCAAAAATTCATTCACCGTAGCTGGAACGCTTGTGGAACCGGAACACAAAGCGCGTTCATGCAATTTTTTTGTTAGATAGGCTTGGGCATGACGCAAGGAGCCATAGATCGTTCGGTTGTGGTAGGCCCGCTTCCGCGTGTCGCCAGAGCGCCCAAGGTAAACGCGGACAAGCCATCTTCGCTCACCACGAGCGATGATCTGACCAACTTTGCGAGACATACATGTTCTTCCTTTCTCCGGAAACACACGCTTCGGGCTTTGTAACAAACCCCTCCTGGGAACGTGTTTTGGCTGGCTACGCTAAGGAATACAGGGTTTAAGGATCGGACTGCCGGGAATACCAAGGTTTCAAATCTCGTCAAACTCCACTCAATTCCTATACGTACCGGATCGGACAGAATTCGCTTGACGACGCCCGCATCACTCCGGGAAGAGCCAGATAGCCCGCCAGATAGTTACTGGAGATACCCTTATCTTCTTTCATAAGTGACACTTCTGAGTTAAACAAGGTATAAAACTTGAAGAATTATCGTGCTAAGAAAACGTGATGAATAAAAAGGACCTGAGCGAGCGCGACATCTGTTCCAAATTCATCGGCCCCGCGATCAAACGCGCAGGTTGGGATGGAATGATGCAGATTCGCGAGGAGGTTAACTTCACCAAGGGCCGCATCATTGTGCGCGGCAAGCTGGTAACTCGCGGCAAGGCCAAGCGCGCCGACTACATCCTCTATTACAAGCCCAATATTCCGATTGCGATTATCGAGGCCAAAGACAACAACCACAGCGTCGGCGACGGCATGCAACAGGCTCTGGATTATGCGACCACGCTCAACATTCCGTTTGTATTTTCCTCTAATGGTGACGGCTTTATCTTTCATGACCGCACAGGAATCAGTGCCCAGAAAGAAGCATCACTGGACCTTGACGAATTTCCGACGCCAAAGGATCTCTGGACAAAATATTGCCAGTGGAAGGGACTGACGCCGACCGAAGAAGACATCGTCCTGCAGGACTACTACGACGACGGCAGCGGAAAAGCACCGCGCTATTACCAAACGAACGCCATCAACACCGCTACGGAAGCCATCGCCAAGGGCCAGAACCGCGTGTTGCTGGTCATGGCGACCGGCACGGGCAAGACTTATACGGCGTTCCAGATCATCTGGCGACTGTGGAAGGCAGGCCGGAAGAAACGCATTCTGTTCCTGGCAGACCGCAATGTCCTTGTCGATCAGACGATGGTCAACGACTTCCGGCCGTTCGGGCCTGCCATGGCCAAGTTGAGCACTGGAGCCAAGACCATCGAGCGCGAGGACGGAACCGAAGTCGAGCTGACGACCGCGCTCGACCGCAAGCGCCGTATCGACACGGCCTACGAAATCTATCTTGGCCTCTATCAGGCGGTCACCGGCCCGGAGGAACGCCAGAAACTCTTCCGTGAATTCTCGCCGGGGTTTTTCGATCTCATTGTCATCGACGAATGTCACCGTGGCAGCGCAGCGGATGATGCAGCCTGGAAAGAAATCCTCGAATACTTCTCTGCCGCGACCCAGATCGGCCTTACAGCGACTCCGAAGGAAACGAAATACGTCTCTAACATCAATTACTTCGGCAAGCCGATTTATACCTATTCCCTGAAGCAGGGCATACAGGACGGATTCCTCGCGCCCTACAAAGTCATCAAGGTCCACATCGACGTGGATGTGCACGGCTATCGGCCGGAGAGGGGAGACACCGACCGCGACGGCAACGAGGTTGAAGACCGGATCTACAACACCAAGGACTTCGACCGCACACTTGTCATCGACGACCGCACGAAACTTGTCGCCAAGAAAGTCTCAGATTTTCTGAAAGAGAGCGGCGACCGCTTTCAGAAGACCATCGTGTTCTGCGTTGATGAGGAGCACGCAGCGCGCATGCGGCAAGCGCTGGTGAACGAGAATAAAGACCTCTGCAATGAGAACCATCGCTATGTCATGCGTATCACCGGCAGCGATGGCGAAGGCCAGGCGCAGCTCGGAAACTTCATCGACCCGGAAGCCAAATATCCGGTCCTCGTTACAACCTCACGGCTTCTCTCAACTGGCGTCGATGCGCAGACCTGCCGTCTAATCGTGCTTGATCGTTCCGTCGGCTCGATGACTGAATTCAAGCAGATTGTAGGCAGAGGCACGCGCGTGCACGAGGACACAAAGAAGTTTTACTTCACCCTCATTGATTTTCGCGGCGCTACCAGCCACTTTGCCGATCCCAATTTTGATGGCGAACCCGTCCAGATCTACGAGCCTGGCAGTAATGATCCGATGACGCCGCCCGACGATGTGCCTCCGGGCGACGAAACGATTCCTCCTGTTCCCGCTGACGATGAAATCGTTGTGGACCAACCACCTGATATTTCCATCAGCACTGATCCGGAGCCCATCCGCAAAATCTACGTTGATGGGGTAGGGGCCACGATTCTCGCGGAGCGCGTGGAGTACCTGGATGAAAACGGCAGGCTCATAACGGAGAGCCTGAAAGATTTTACAAAGCGGGCGCTTAAGAAGCGCTTCGCCAGTCTCGACGATTTCCTCAAACGCTGGAAATCGGCCGAACGGAAGCAAGCCATCGTAGAGGAACTCGAAAATGAGGGACTCTCGCTCGACCCGCTGGCGGAGGAAGTCGGAAAAGACCTGGACCCGTTCGACCTCATCTGTCACGTCGCATTCGATCAGCCCGCACTTACCCGCCGTCAACGCGCCGAAAATGTGCGCAAGCGCGACGTGTTCACAAATTACGGCCCGCAGGCCCGCGCGGTGCTGGAAGCACTGTTGCAGAAATATCAGGACCAGGGCGTGCTAGATCTCGGCGATCCGCGTATCCTTCAGGTTCCCCCGCTAGATAAAATGGGAACTCCTGTACAGCTCATCAAGGAATTCGGCACGCGCGCGGATTTCATGTTCGCTGTGCAGGAACTTCAATCCGCGCTATACCAGAGGTAAGCTAATTTCATGGCCGTTCGTACCACAGTTAAATCCATTCAAGACATCATGCGCCAGGATTCTGGCGTTGATGGCGACGCCCAGCGTATTTCGCAGCTGTGCTGGATGTTTTTCCTGAAGATCATCGACGATCAGGACCAGCAGCTGGAGCTAATGCAGGACGGGTACCACTCGCCCATTACCAAGAAGCTCCAATGGCGTTCTTGGGCAGCCGATCCAGAAGGCATAACTGGCGACGACCTGCTTACTTTCGTCAATACGGAACTGTTTCCTAAGCTGAAGGCGCTCTCCGTCGCAGGAGAGAGGAACGACCGCCGCCGTGTCGTGCGCGATGTGTTCGAGGACGCCTACAACTACATGAAGTCCGGGCAGCTCATGCGGCAGGTCGTTAACAAGATTAACGAAGTGGACTTCAACAACCTCGCGGAGCGCCAGCACTTTGGGGATATTTACGAGCAAATCCTTAACGACCTTCAGAGCGCGGGCAACGCAGGCGAATACTACACGCCACGTGCTGTAACCGCGTTTATGGCAGAACGTATCGATCCACGTCCCGGTGAAATCCCTTTCCAGCACAGTGGGATCCGAAGCTTGGAATTCACGTGACTTGAAGTCGCG
>JADMIO011107731.1_pt1 | contig 57525 bp, 59 predicted proteins | sample 8958161 | NCBI WGS metagenome assembly JADMIO01 (sample SAMN16585339, study PRJNA669376) | soil metagenome | isolation source: Crop rotation soil | place: USA: Cullars Rotation, Alabama | collected 2011 | reverse complement strand
ACTTCAAGGGATTACTGGCTCTACCGGCGACACTGGACCTCAAGGACCTCAGGGGCCTCAGGGACTTCAAGGGATCACGGGCGCTACTGGGGACACTGGGCCTCAAGGACCTCAGGGGATTCAAGGTGTAACTGGCTCTACCGGCGACACTGGGCCTCAAGGACCTCAGGGACTTCAAGGGATTACTGGTGCTACTGGCGACACTGGACCTCAAGGACCTCAGGGCTTACAAGGCGTAACTGGTGCTACTGGGGACACTGGACCTCAAGGTATCCAAGGTATCACGGGCGCTACTGGGGATACTGGACCTCAGGGTGTCACTGGTTCAAGCGCTATAATTCCTTATGCATCAGGAGGACCTGCTACGTTAATTACTGTTTTAGGCGGAGCAACGAACACTGGTAGTATACTTGGATTTGGAAGCTCATCCTCTGGTGTTAATGTAGCCGGGGCAACAATAACTTTAGCACCTGGAAGCGTTTTAGACTTTGCATTCGTTATGCCTCGTGCTGGAACAATCACATCATTATCTGGTTTCTTTAGCGCGACAGCAGGGTTAGCTTTATTACCAAGTTCTGTAAACGTTCAAATGCAAATATACGTTGCCCCTGCAGCCAGCAATACTTTTAGTCCAGTAGGTACAGTTTTAGCACTCCCATCCTTTACTCTACTTGGTATTGGTGATACCTTTGCTAATATTCAGGCTCAATCAATATCCGTATCTGCACAAGACAAAATATTACTAGTTGTCTCTACAAATACACAAGGTATTAGTCTTGCTACTACTATCGCAGGCTTTGCAAGCGCAGGTATAACGATTGTCTAACTCTAATATTGACACGATTCTTTATTAAAGAGGAAAATTGTTAGCATTTAGACACCAAACAAACTCACACTAATCAATTTCAATAAAAAAACGGTAAAAGTTCTACACCTAGAACTCTTACCGTTTTTTATTTATATATCCTGTCTTCCGAAAAATCATTTCTATTTTCTTCTTACAGAAAAACATATACCTTATCCTAAAATATGATATCCAGAATCCACATGGATATTTTCGCCAGTCACACCACTTGCTAGGTCACTGAATAAGAATAACGCTGTGTTTCCTACTTCTTCTTGTGTTACGTTACGACGCATTGGCGCACGTTCTTCAATTTGTTTTAAGATGCTGTTGAAGTCACCAACACCTTTTGCAGATAATGTACGAATTGGTCCTGCTGAAACAGCGTTTACACGAATGTTATGCTTTCCTAAGTCATTCGCTAAATATTTTACGCTCGCTTCTAATGATGCTTTTGCAACGCCCATTACGTTGTAGTTTGATACAACGCGTTCGCCGCCAAGGTACGTTAATGTAACAATACTGCCGCCCTCTGTCATTACCTCTTTCGCTGCTCTTGATACAGCTGTTAAAGAGAATGAGCTAATATTTTGCGCTAATAAAAAACCATTACGAGATGTATCAACGAACTCACCTTTTAAATCATCACGTTCTGCGAATGCAATACAGTGAGCCAGTCCATGAATTACACCAACATCTTCCTTAATTGTTTGGAAGCAGCTTGCGATATCTTCATCATTTGTTACATCACATGGCAATACAAGTGATTTTTGTCCTTCTAATGATTCTGCTAAATCACGTACATTTTTTTCTAAACGTTCACCAGCATATGTGAAAATTAAGTTTGCTCCTGCGCTATGTAATGAACGAGCAATGCCCCAAGCGATGCTTCGTTGGTTCGCAACACCCATTACGACAATATTTTTTCCTTTTACATTGAGAAGATCCATGTATTTATCCTCCTATATTTATACATTATAGTTGTTATTAGAACCTGGTACTATTTTCATATTAACATAAAATACTGTAAAGGCAAACAAAAATCACTAGCTCACTTTCACTAGTGATTCTTTGTTTCGCTAAAAAAGCCTTCTAATCCTTCTTCCCAAGTTGGCATTTGTGAAAAACCATTTAATTTTAACATTTTGTGCTGTAAAATTGAATATTTCGGTCTCGGTGCTTTTGCTCCAAACTCTTCTGTTGAAATAGGCAGGACGTTTACTTTTTTATTTGTGTAAGAAAAAATTTGCTTAGCAAACTCGTACCAAGAACACGATCCGCTATTTGATACATGATATATTCCGTATAATGATGTATTCATAAGTTTTTTTATAACTTGAACTAAGTCTTTTACATAGGTAGGAGATCCTATTTGATCAGAAACAATAGATACATAATCTTTCTCTTCACTAATCCGTAACATTGTTTTAACAAAGTTATTCCCATACTTTCCGTAAAGCCAAGAGGTACGTATAATAAAGTATCGATCATGAAAACTTTTTACAAATTCCTCCCCTGCATATTTGGAAAGGCCATATACATTTACCGGTTTTGGTATATGAAATTCATGATACCCGTCTATTCTACTACCAGAAAATACATAATCTGTACTAATATAAATAAGCTTTGCCCCTAAATTTCGTGCAATAACCGCGACATTTCTCGTTCCAATTGCATTTGTTAAATAAGCTAAATCCTGTTCTTCTTCCGCTTTATCTACTTTTGTATAAGCAGCACAATGTATAATGACATGAGGTTTTATCGTTTTTATTACATGCTCTACTTGTGACATATCAGTAATATTTAACGTTTTTTTATCAAATGAATATATTTCATACAATTCTAAACCCAAATCCTCTACGATTTGTTTCCCTAATTGACCATTCGCTCCCGTTATCATAACCCGTTCTTTCATCTGCGAGCCCCTTACTTTTCTTTTAATGGTCGCCACCACTGCTCGTTTTGTTCATACCAATGGACTGTTTCTTCGATTCCTTTCTTAAACGTATACGCCGGTTGCCATCCTAATTCTTGTTTTATTTTTTTTGCATCAATTGCATAGCGGCGGTCGTGCCCTAAGCGATCCGTAACATGATGAATATCATCTTTTCCTCTTTTTAGTAACGCCAAAATCTGCTGAACAACTTCTATATTTGTTTTCTCATTATCTCCCCCAATATTATACACTTCTCCAAATTTCCCTTTATGCAGTACAACATCAATTGCACTACAATGGTCATTCACATGAAGCCAATCTCTTATATTCAATCCATCTCCATATAACGGCAATTTCTTTCTTTCCATTGCATTTGTAATCATAAGTGGAATTAATTTCTCTGGATATTGATATGGTCCATAGTTATTAGAGCAACGCGTTACAATAATAGGTAATTGATACGTTTTATAGTATGATAAAGCAATCATATCCGCACTGGCCTTACTAGAAGAATATGGACTGCTCGGATCTAACGGTGTTTGTTCTGTAAATTTCCCTCCTTCTCCTAATGAACCATACACCTCATCTGTTGAGACTTGCACCATTTTTATATGAGGGTATTTTTTAACTATCTCTAATAACGTTACCGTTCCAATTATATTCGTTTTATAGAAAGGCATAGGGTTTTCTATACTGCGATCAACATGTGATTCCGCTGCAAAGTTAACAATGGCATCTATCTTATACTTCTGAACAACATATTCTAAAAGTTCACGATTTTGAATCATTCCTTTTTGAAAAACATAGCGAGGATTTTGCTCAACAGAACGTAAATTTTCAAGATTCCCACTATATGTTAATGCATCATAATTAATAACATTATAATCTTCGTATACTTTCAATATATAATGAACAAAATTACTACCAATAAATCCAGCTCCGCCTGTTACTAATATATTCATAGACAACTCTCCTATTTAAAAACAACCTTCGCACTCAATAAGCGGTGGTAGTAGTTGATCTTTTTTTGATAAAATAGGTTCTTTGACCGGCCATGGAATGTTCAACTCTTTATCTTTCCAAAATACACCGCTATCGTGCGGGGCACTATAATACTCATCAACTTTGTACATAACAACTGTATGTGGAACAAGCGTACAAAATCCATGAGCAAAACCTTTTGGAACAAGCAATTGACGGCGATTTTCTTCACTTAAAATATAACCTTGCCACCGTTTGTAAGTAGGGGATTCTTTACGTAAATCAACAATGACATCATAAATAGCACCTTGTAAAACTTGAACTAGTTTCGTTTGCGCTTTCGGTTCCTTTTGAAAATGCAAACCACGAATCGTACCCGCCTTCGCAGAAGAAGAGATATTATCTTGTACAAATGAATAGGTAATACCGATCTTCTCCAACGTTTCTTTGTTGTAACTTTCCATAAAAAAACCTCGGTCATCTTCAAACAAATGTAGTTCTAACAATTTCACATCATGAAAAGACGTGTCAATCACTTTCACATATTCACCTACTCTCCATTGAACTGTTTTCCAAAGTCTATATTTCTTGCCAACGTATTCGCTCTTTGAAGAGAAGTGTGAGTTCCTGCATCTGTCCACCAGCCGCTTAACGTATTATAAGTAAGAAGTCCTCTTTGTAAATACCAATTGTTCAAATCTGTAACCTCAAGCTCGCCTCTTTCTGATGGTTTTAGTTGCTTTACATATGAAAAGACTTGTGCATCATACATATAAATACCTGTAACTGCATATGAACTTTTTGGTTCTTTCGGTTTTTCTTCAATTTTAATAATTTTTCCATTTTCAATTGACGGTACGCCAAATCTTGTAGGGTTTTCTACCTCTTTTAGTAATACTTTTGCACCTTGCTCTTGTTTCATATATTCTTCTACATATGGACCAAGATTATCTGAAAAAATATTATCTCCAAGTATAACTAACATTCGGTCCTTATTAACAAAATGTTCACATAATCCTAAAGCCTCTGCAATTCCTCCCGCACGGTCTTGCACACGATAAGTAAACGACACGCCAAATTCTTCCCCGCTTCCTAAAAAATCGACAACAGCCCCCATATGCTCTCTTCCGGTAATGACCATAATATCTGTAATTTTACATTGTTTTAATTTGTATACTGAATGATAAATCATCGGATATCGCCCGACTGGAAGGAGATGTTTATTTGTTACTTTCGTAATCGGATATAGTCTTGATCCTGTTCCTCCTGCTAAAATAACCCCCTTCATCTCAATCACTCCCTTATGCTGGAAATGAACCATTCATATAATTTTGCAAAAAGATTTGCCGATATTTTTCATAGGCCAATGCATCAAATTCATCCCCGTTATAATGAAGACACCATGGCCGCATTTGGTTAAAAACCCCTACTAAATAACCCGCTTTATAAAATTCAAATGACTGTGAAACATCATAAAAATGAAATCCATCAAATAAATCTTCCCTCCATGGCAAATCATATTGTGTCGCCATAAGCAAACCGTCTATTGCTTGAACAGGAGTAAAAAGCTGAGGTTCATAAAAACCTGTTTCAAAACTTAATAATTGATAATTCCGTCTTCGATACTCAATAACTTGCCCAGCCAACTCTTCCCCTTCCCACCATATACCATTTTCCGGCATACGTTGACAGCCAGCCACTCCAATTAATCCTAGTTGCTCATTTGATGTAAAAATAGATATAAGGTTACTGAAAATATTCCGCTCGATAAGAAATGTGTCTTGATGCAAATATACTTTATACTTTGCTGGATATGGAGCTGCTTGATTATATGCACTTGTCATACTTTTGGCATTATAGATTGGCAGTATCTGAACTTGGTATTCGGGCGGGACAAACAGATTTTTAATTTGCCTCTCACACTGTGTAAAGAGCTCTTCGTTATTGACACAAACGACTACCAAAATCGTTTTTTCTTTCATCATGGTAATCCTTTCTTTTCTGTTTGTGAATGCGACTGTTTACACATGTAAAAATAACGTTTTCTCTGCTTCCTTCACACTTTCACTGCTTCAATCACATATTGATATACAGTTGATTCCGCCATAAAGCTACTTCCAATATTATATTTCTTACAAACTTCATATAAATCTTGCATAATCGGAATATACCCATCATAGTTCACATATACACGCTCAACTTGCCGAACCGAAAATCCTGCATTTATAAACAGACGCAACATCTCTTTAAACGTAAAGAAGCGAATATGAGTTTCATCCATCAACCCCGCTTTTTCATACGTCCAATCTCCATTAAGAAGAGGAATCAGTACTGAAATATGTGCAACGTTCGGTATACTTGTTAAAATTACGCCGCCTTGTTTTACATACGGTTTTACTTTTTCTAAAACCGCCCATGGATCAAATAGATGCTCTAATACATCTCCAAAAATAATACAATCAAACTGTTCTTTCTCATATGGTAAGTTCATTGTTTCTATATTATCCCTGATTACATGATCCAGTTTTGTTTTTGCGATTTGTGCTGCCTCCTCAAAAGCTTCGATACCGGAAACACGTATCCCCTTGTCTTTTATCGCAGCTCCTAACCCGCCTCGCGAACAACCAATATCAAGTACTTCCTTCCACTCATCTTTAATATGCTTTAATAAATAAGGATTTGCGCCTTCATAATAATCATCATGTTTTTCTCGATATAAAGAGGAGTCTTCTGTTCCCATTCTATTCCCCTCCTATGCATACGCCATCATTATGTTATGCATGTGAAACGATTAAACTATACCCTGCTAAATGTGCATCTATTCTACCAATAAGTGAGTTGCAATAGGAGGCGTATTGCTCATTCCACCTTCCTAAATCGCCTCCCAATTCTTGAATTTTAATCACTTTTAATTGCTCTTTTTCTAATAAAATCATGATTTCTGCTAAATGATAACTCTGCTCATCTTCCTCGTTCTCCCCTTGAGCTTGAAATCGTTGTTCAATTCGTGTGTAGTAATTCGAATTAGGAAACGGCATAACGAGAACACCGTCTCGATGTAATAAACGAGAAACACCTCTTATGACAGCTACCATATGTTCACGGTGCACAGGGCATGAAAGGAGGATAATAGAAAATTTTTCATTTGGAAATTTGTCCTCTAATTCATTTAGTTTCACATGTAGTGTCGGTGCTACATATTCAGCAATATTTACCGCTTCTTTTTTCTCTTCAACACCAAAAAAATTTCCATTTCGATAACGCCACTTCATTTCAAGCAATGTTGCACCGCATCCAGCGCCAATATGAAGGATATTCATCCCTTCTTTGTAATATATATCCAACAATTGTAATAAATCGAATCGAATGAATAAATCACTAGAAGGGAATCCCCATTTCTGTTGAAACTTTAACGCATTCGCATTCAACAAAGCAGAGAATTGAGGAATATTTTCTTTCCACGATACACTTCCGTAATGATGAACAAATGTATCACGGCATAAATATAGTTTATAACCCCTTTGGCGCATTCGAAGTGATAGATCATCATCCTCATAATTTCCTGGTGTAAACTGTTCATCTAGTAAACCAATCTCATTTAAAACGGCTCTCTTTATAAGCATACAAAAGCCAATTAATTTTATTCTTTCTTCCCATTTTGTTGCATCACTTTGATTATACTTAGCAGCAAATTCTTGCATCTCTTCTATACTCGTATAGGAAACAGGAATTGTACTGTAATAAGAAGCACTGTTCGTTACTGGTCCTACAGCTGCTGTATCAGGCTGTTCATATAAACAAATTAACAAGTTCGCTAACCAATTTTCTGTTACAACTACATCATTGTTTAATAATAAAATGTTGTCGCCTTTCGCTTTTTCAATTCCTTGATTACAACCGCGCGGAAATCCAACGTTAGTAGTATTTTTTATAAGCAGTATATCCGATTGCCATTGTAACCACTCTACAGTTCCATCTGTTGATGCATTATCGATAACAATTAACTCGTAGCTTTCTTTTTTTGTATATTTCCTTATACTATCAATACACTGTTTTGTGTAATGGAGTTGGTTATGAGTTAACATAACAATACTTGTTAACATAAAACGTCCCTTCCCCTCGCATGCTATTTATGACGTTCTCTTTCTCCAGTACATTCCATAGTGATCAATTTTAATAAGCGGTTCTGTAATATTTCTCTCCTTTCGAAAATCAGTAACTGCCGCTTCACATGTTGGCAGAGCGTAATCATCAATAATAATGAAGCCTCCTTCTGCTACTTTATCGTACAAATTTGTTAAACTATCCATTGTTGATTCATAAAGGTCTCCATCTAAACGAGCAATCGCAAGTTTCTCAATAGGTGCGGTTGGCAATGTATCTTTAAACCACCCTTTCAAAAATTGAACTTGCTCATCAAGCAAGTCATATTTCTTGAAATTTTCTTGCACTTGTTCTAATGAAACACGTAAATAGTCAAACGTATACAAAGTGTCTCCCACATCTTGCGGATATTTCTCAACATTTGGCTTTGGCAATCCTTCAAATGAATCTGCCACCCATATATTCCGGTTCGTTATACCATATGCTTGTAAGAAACCACGCATAAAGATGCATGATCCACCGCGCCATACGCCTGTTTCAATAAAATCTCCTTGAATATTTTCTTTAACAACAGTCTCCATTGCTGATTGTAATTGGTTCATTCGCATGCGACCTATCATACTGTGCGCAATAGCTGGCCAATCTAACCCCTGTAAGCGTGATTCATAATTAGGTTTAACTTCTTGTATAAGCTTTAAATGGTGAGCTTGTATATATTCTTTTACATAATACGGAACTGGAATCGTAACAGGTAAATACACTTCATGCTCTTGCCAAATTTCGAATAAAATTGCCTTTTTCAATAATTCAAGATACAACTCAATCTCTCGTTCTGTTTGCATTACCTCTCCTCCCTCTAAAAATTCTTCTACATTTTAATAGTGGGGATTCCTTCTTTCAAAATCATGATTAACTAACAATGTATCAACGATTCATTTTGTCTATTTTTTATAGACCTATAGTTCCACTACTTATTCAAGCGGCAGCAAAAATACAATTTTTTCAAAAGAAATCCTAAAGAAAATTTATGTTTTTCATGTTTATTTTATGATTATGATTTAATATATTATCTCTATTTATATCTTTATACGAATGTAACAGTGCAAAATTCAAATGTCCCCCCATCTGACATTCCCCTCCCTAAATGTAAACAACATATTTGCAAACACCAAAAAATCAGATAAGATGGTAATAGTGTCTTTTTTAATAACAATGAGTAATAGAAAGGAATACAGTACGGTGAAAGATAAAAATTCTCGATATCAAATAGATTACGTTTTAATACTAATTGTACTAGCAATCGCTACAGTAAGTTGTTTTGCTATTGCAAGTGCGCAGCCGTCCTTACCACCAAATTTACAAAAGGTTAACTTCGTTGCCCAGCAAATTAAATGGTATGTCATTGGCGCGATTGCAATTGCTGCCGTTATGGTAATTGACTTTGATCGTTATAAACAAATTTGCTGGTATTTATATGGATTTGCCATGGTTCTTCTTCTTGGACTCGAGTTTCATATTCCAGGCTCAGTAACAATTAAGGGTGCAACAGCTTGGTATGAAATACCTGGGATCGGTAACTTCCAACCTTCTGAAATCATGAAACTCTTTTTAATTCTCGTCGTTGGTCGTCTGATTGTAGACCATAATGAGAAATATCCGATCCGAACACCACACGAAGATTTGCTCTTGCTTGGGAAAATATTTGCCGCAAGTTTACCACCGCTATTATTAATTGCAAAAGAACCAGATTTAGGGAATACGATGGTAATTTCAGCAATGCTTGCCGCAATGATTTTAGTATCCGGAGTTCGCTGGCGCTTTATTTTCGGTTTAGCTGGTATTGTCGTTGGAGTTGGTGCGCTCCTCGTATATATTTACTTTGCCCACACCGCATTCTTTAAAGCGCATATTTTACAAGAGTACCAATTAGACCGTTTCTATGGTTGGTTAGCACCTTATGAATACCCAACACAAGGTTATCAGTTAACCCAAGCCCTTTTAGCAACCGGATCAGGTGAGTTATACGGAAAAGGTTGGGACGGTGGACAAGTATACTTCCCTGAGCCTCATACCGATTTTATTTTTACAAATATCGCTGAGAAATTCGGATTTTTAGGAGGCAGTGTCGTTATTTCACTCTACTTTCTACTGATTTATCGTATGATTCACATTTCATTAGAAAGTAATGATCCATACGGCAGTTATATATGCGCAGGAACAATCGGAATGTTTACATTCCAAGTATTCCAAAATATCGGTATGACGATTGGACTACTTCCTATTACCGGTATTACATTACCGCTTTTAAGCTACGGTGGTAGTTCCTTGCTCACCTATATGATTGCGATTGGCTTCATTCTGAACGTACAGTCACGAACGAAGAAATTTATGTTTGATTAAACCATATCCGAGTGGATATGGTTTTTTTCTTACCTTCTTAGCGGTATACTAATCAAAAAAGAGGAGGTGATCTCATATGAAATATGATGTTATTGGCGATATTCATGGTTGTTTAGAGGAATTTACATCATTAACAAAACAGCTTGGTTATACTTGGGATAGCGGATTACCTGTTCATCCTCAAAAACGACAGCTTGCTTTCGTAGGCGATATTACAGATCGCGGTCCTCATTCTTTGCGAATGATTGAAATTGTATGGGAGCTTGTCATACATAAAAAAGAAGCATATTATGCCCCAGGAAATCATTGTAATAAATTATACCGCTACTTTCTTGGGCGTAAAGTACAAGTAACACACGGCCTAGAAACAACTGTTGCAGAATACGAGGCATTAAACACACGCGATCAAAAAATGATTCAGCAAAAGTTTATTGACCTTTACGAACAATCACCGCTCTATCACATACTAGATAACGGAAAACTCGTTGTTTGTCACGCCGGTATTCGCCAAGATTATATCGGCAGAAGCGATAAGAAAGTGCAAACTTTCGTTTTATATGGAGATATTACTGGTGAAAAGCACCCTGACGGCTCTCCTGTCCGCCGTGACTGGGCGAAGCATTATACTGGGGAGTCTTGGATTGTATATGGGCATACACCTGTACAAGAACCTCGATTCGTCAATCATACTGTGAATATCGATACTGGATCTGTATTTGGCGGAAAATTAACTGGACTTCGTTATCCAGAAATGGAGACCGTTTCTGTACCTTCTTCGATGCCGTTTGTACCTGAGAAATTTCGCTCTATTGACTAAAAAAAGCTGATGGAATTGCTATTCCATCAGCTTTTTCATATCTTCAGGCAACTCCGCATGAAATGTCAGTTGCTTTTCTAATATTGGGTGATAAAATGTTAAATTTGTGCTATGCAGTGCTTGTCGCTTTATTTCATCCGTTTTCCCACCGTACAAATCATCACCAAGTAACGCATGACCAAGATGCGCCATATGTACTCTAATTTGATGCGTACGCCCTGTTTCTAATTGAAGTGCTACATGCGTTTTATCATTCCATCTTTTTTGCACATGAAAATGAGTCACAGCTCGCTGTCCATCCCCGCGCACGATGCGTTCAATAATACTATCATCTTTTCGTGCAATTGAAGCATCAATTATTCCGTTATCCTCTGCTATCATTCCATGAACAATCGCTTCGTATGTTCTTTTCACTTGTTTTTGCTGATGTTGCTTCGATAACAAATGGTGAATAAAACGATTTTTGGCAATTAACATTAAACCGGATGTATCCCGGTCAAGCCTAGTAACGATATGTACGGTACTGGCAAGATTTTGCTGATCATAATAATGCAAAAGAGCATTTGCTACACTTCCGCTCGGATGCTCTCTTGACGGAATTGTTGACATATAAGGCCGTTTATTAATAACAAGGACCGAATCATCTTCATACACAACTGAAAGAGGGATATTCTCACTTAGCATCCCTTCACTTCTTTGCTCAGGTGGGAAACATACTGCTAACTTTTCACCTTCTTGCAAAACATGACGCACATTTACATGATGTTCATTCACTTCAATCGCACCGCCATGAAACTTTATATCAGTTAACGCTGCTTTTGAAATACCTTTCGCTTTCAAAAATTCTCGAATAAGCATTCCTTCATCAGCTTTTGTTATACACCACGTTAACGTAAACCTTCTCAATTGCATAGCTCTCTTCTAACCCTCTCTACTGGTGTGTTCACAATGCAAAAACGCCCGTATGAACCTGATTAGCCGGTCTAAGAGGCCCTGACCGCTTCTATGCATGGCCAGATGCTCTCGTCCCCCCCCCCCAAAAAAAAGAAAGGGGTTTTGTGTTGCTTTTTCAATTTATATTGATATAGCAGCGGAAAAAAGACCCGCTGCTATAAGTTTTCCCTTACTGATCCGCGACAAATGAATCGCGCACTCGCTTCCAAAATGGGAATGGGCGAAACCTAACAAATCGAACTCTTTGATCTGCCACTCGGTATTGAATCGATTTGACATCTTGATGCACCATCGCTAAATGATCAATTGTAATTTGCAAGTTCATTCCAGTAACTGGTCTTAACACACATGTATGATGCTTCGGTAATACGAGCGGAGATCCAACCGTACGGAAAACACGATTATTAATAGACGCCATTTCCGTAATTTGAATCGCTTCCAAAGACGGATGAATAATCGCACCGCCCAGCGCTTTATTATATGCAGTACTACCAGAAGGTGTTGAAATGCAGAGACCATCGCCGCGGAATGTTTCAAAATATTCACCGCGAATTTCTACATCCATAACAAGCGTTCCTTCACTGCTTTTTACTGTTGCTTCATTTAGCGCTAAATATTGTGATTCTTTATTCCCATTCATATAACGAATAATGACCTCTAATAATGGATATTCAACAACTTGAAAAGGCGTTTTCGCAATCGCAATGACAAGCTTCTCAACTTCTGTCGGTAACCAATCTGCATAAAACCCTAAATGCCCGGTATGCACCCCGACAAATGCTGTTTTATCTAACCGATCCTGATAGCGATGAAACGCATGCAGCAGCGTTCCATCTCCCCCAACGGAAATTACAATATCTGGCTCATTTTCATCCATTGTAAATTTAAAATCACATAAGTACTCTATCATCGTACTCATAAGCGCATTTGATGATTGATCTCCCTTTGACATAATTGCAAACTTCATCGCCCAACACCCTTTAGTTTATTATTCTGTTTCCTTCGATTCTTTCTTTCGTGAAAAAATCTTTTGTGCTTCTTTAATTTCAAGACGAATCGAAGACATCTCTTCGTCTAATAAGTAAGCTGCCTCAGCTGCGCGCTGCAAACGCACTTTAATATCTTCTGGAAAGCGTCCACGATATTTATAATTTAAAGAATGCTCGATTGTTGCCCAAAAATTCATTGCTAACGTGCGAATTTGAATTTCAACTAACACTTTTTTCTCTCCGCCAATCGTTTGTACAGGATAACTAATAACAACGTGATAGGAGCGATATCCACTTTCTTTCTTTTGCGTCACGTAATCGCGTTCTTCTACAATTTCAAAATCGTTACGTTTACGCAAAAACTCCATAACCGGCTTAATATCATCAACAAATTGACACATCATCCGAAGCCCCGCAATGTCTTGCATCTCTTCTTGCAAACGACTGAGCGGAATGTTTCGTTTTTCTGCTTTATCAATAATACTTGCAACAGATTTGACTCTACCTGTTACAAACTCAATCGGCGAATGTTCGGCCAACATTTCAAACTGAGAACGCATTCCTTTTAATTTTACTTTCAATTCTCCTACTGCTTGATGATAAGGAGCTAAAAATTCTTCCCAATTTCGATCCAATGTAACCACCACCAAAACAAATCAGTTTCTTTTACCTCGCTAAAAGCATCCCTTTACAGAAACACTCTTTCTACTTCATTTACGAGTTCCTCACCGTAATTTGCATTTCCTTCAATATTTCCAATCAAATACTCTAATTCTTCTTTCATTTGTTCTAACTCAATTTCAACGTCTTGAATACGAACAAACATCATTTTATCGCTCTTCATTGCCTGTTTTACTTCTTCCCAACACGTATGCGGGATGCTTACGTAAATAAAGGCTGTTTCATTCTCTAAAATATATAAAAATGATAAATTATCTGAATCCACAAGTACATGGCTGCGTGCTTTTAATCCTTCTGCACATAGCTCTGTATTTTCCGCACAAAAAATAAGAGCATTCTCTCTGTTTTCTACGCTCTTAACTTGAATTTTATTCTGCATACTTTAACTCCTCCATAATCATACTTCCTGTCATAATCAACACTTTCATTGTAACATAACATACACTGAAACAAATAAAACATTGATTGAAATTTAGGAAAAAGCGATAATGAGTAACAGATATTTCATAAAAGGAGCGTACATATGAAACAAGAAATTGAAATTGAGTTTAAAAATATAGTTACAAAAGAGGAATTCCATTCTTTATGTCACGCATTTTCCATTACAACATTTGCAAAACAAGTGAACCATTATTTCGAAACACCAGCATTTTCATTAAAAAACGCCGGCGCTGCCCTTCGTATTCGTTATAAAAACAATACATATACGCTAACACTAAAACAGCCCGCAGAAATTGGCTTGTTAGAGACACATCAAACTTTAACTGAAGAAGAAGCAAACAGAATGATGGAAACAAATACATTAATCAACGGTGCCGTTTCTAAGCAATTAGAAAACCTACAAATTCCTGTTTCTTCACTACAGTATATGGGAAGCTTAACAACAGAACGAGCAGAAACAACATTTGAAGTTGGTACACTCGTATTCGATCATAGTTTTTATTACGAGCATGATGATTATGAAATCGAATATGAAGTAAGCGATGAGCAGGCTGGACAAGCAGCATTTTCTTCTTTTTTAAAGGAGCATAATATTCCAATTAGGCCTACAAAAAATAAAGTACAACGCTTTTTTCTTGCCAAAGAGCAAAAAGAACAATAAACTAGCAAAGGATTGATTGAGAGCTATTTATTTGCCCTTCATAACAATCCGTTGCTACAATAAAGTAAAACTTCCTTCAGTAGGCGCCTTTTCCTACTGAAGGTTAGTTGAACCAATCGGGCTCTTACGGGCAGGTTTTCATCTTGAAATACTCAAATTTACTGCCCGTTAGAGCGGGGTAAAGTGAAACTTCCTCTTGTGAACGCTTTTTTTCACAAGTGGTTAGCCCTCACCAATCGGGTTCTTATAGGCAGTTTTTCATCTTGAGACACTTGCCACCTAAGGGAAAATCTTACAAATTGAGCCTTACATTATCTCTTGCCTATCTCTTTGTCTTACTACAAATAATAGCGAGGATAGATATATATTTGATGGAAAAAGGAGTTACAAGGATGAACAAGCAACCAACGACACCATTTGAAGCAATTGGCGGTGAACAAGGCATTGCAAAATTAGTCGATACATTTTATTCCTATGTCAGTAAACACCCTGACTTATCTCCCATCTTCCCAGACGATTTAACAGAAACTGCTAGGAAGCAAAAACAATTTTTAACGCAATATTTAGGTGGACCGAGCCTTTATACAGAAGAGCATGGTCATCCAATGCTACGCGCTCGTCATCTACCATTCGAAATTACACCAAAGCGGGCAAAAGCCTGGCTCTCATGTATGGAGCAAGCGATGGATGATACTGATGTACATGGACCGATTCGTGACTTTGTATTCGAACGTTTAACATTAACTGCACAGCATATGGTTAATACTCCTGAAACAGGTGACGCTTAATGGATAAACAGGAAACAAAATATACTGTACCAAGCTCCCCTTCAAAATGTGAGCCTAAGTCTGTAGAAGCCTATTTATTTATTGATCCACTCTGTAAAGATTGTTGGGAAATCGAGCCATTAATGATTAAATTATGGCTCGAATATGGAGAATACTTTTCACTCCGTCACATCGTTACTGGTAAAGTAGAAGGGGCTATTTCCCCATCACACAAATGGAATAAACCTGCTAATATTCGATTTGTGTGGGAGAAAACAACAAGTTTACAAGGGTTTTCTTGCGACGGAAAAGTATATACGCACGGCGGTGCATCAACTCCGTATATCACTTCAATTGCAATTAAAGCAGCAGAATTACAAGGTCGAAAAGCAGGTTCGAAATTTTTACGAAAACTACAAGAGGCTATTTTACTTGAAAATATAGCGAAACCAACCATAGATACGCTGCTCACATGTGCAATGCAAAGTGGAATTGATGCGGAAGAATTCAAACAAGACTTATATTCTGTAAGTGCAGCAAAAGCATTTCAATGTGATTTAAAATTTACGAATGAAATGCACATTACAGAAATTCCTTCTCTCGTGTTCTTTCATGCAAATTCAAACGAAGAAGGAATTAAAATTGGCGGTATTTATCATTACGATGTATACGTACAAGTATTAAAAGAAATTGTGAAAGAAGACATAGAGCCGCAGCCGCTTCCTCCTCTAGAACGATTCCTAGAGCATGTTCAGTTTATGTCAACAAAAGAAATTGCTTTTATTTATAATTACTCTGAAAACGAAGCAGAACGAGAAATGAAAAAATTGTTATTAAAGAGGAAAGTGCGCATGATTGATATAAAACGAGAACGTTATTGGCAATGGATTACAAAGGAAAACGACCTAGTGTAAACACTAGGTCGTTTTCTTTACGGCTTATAAAAATATTAAAGGGGATGGGAGAAATTTCACGTTCAAACAAAGGGGTATATGTTTGTATGTGAATTCGTTCACGTTTATTATATTACAAGATTCGACGTTAATTGACAACCTTTTTTGTCGAATTTCACATTTTCGTCACATTCTAAACGTTTTCATTTTAGAATACAATATACAAAGAGTCTTTTTAGGAGGGTTTTCATTGAAAAAATCGTATCTTTTATTACTCCTCTGTATTATTTTTTTGTTTTTTTGTTTATACGTTCTCTCATTATTACAAGTGTTTCCGCTTATTTTATCACTGCCTCTTTTATTTGGAGCAATCGTGTTAGTTGTATCATATTTTAATAACCAAAAACGTTTTAAAGGGTTCTAAACAAAAAACAAGCCAAGTATCCAATTCCAACACACACCGAAAAAAAAGCATTTATATAAAGTGAAACTTCCATCAGTGGAGGGTTTTTATGTCATTTTTTCAAAATGCATATATAAATTGCTGCTATGCAGAAAAAAGGAGTCTGCTACTTTCTTTCTCCCTTTGTTGGAACTTGGCATGTGGTAGAAAAAGGCCCTAACCGTCTCTATGCGCGGCCAGATGCTCTCGCCCACCGAAAAAGAAAAGGTTTTTTATGTCGTTTTTTCAATTGGTATTTATATAAAACAGAAACGAGAGTCATGCGACTCTCGTTCTCTTTCTACTTCTCTTCAAATAGAAGTGCTTCTAATTCATTTAATTTCTCTTCAAATACTTGCATCGCTTCCTTGACAGGCTCTGATGATGTCATATCAACACCTGCTTTTTTCAATACTTCAATTGGATAGTCAGAGCTTCCTGCTTTTAAGAACTCATTAATGTAACGTTCTACAGCTGGCTTACCTTCTTCTAGAATTTGTTTTGATAAAGCCGTCGCTGCACTGAAGCCCGTTGCATATTGATATACATAATAATTGTAATAGAAATGTGGAATACGGGACCACTCTAAACCAATTTCTTTATCAATCACTAAGCTATCGCCAAAATACTTTTTATTTAGCTCATAGTAAATGTCCGTTAACATATCTGGCGTTACTGCATGACCTTCTTGCACTTTTTGATGAATCACATGTTCAAACTCAGCAAACATTGTTTGACGGAATACCGTACCACGGAACCCTTCTAAATAATGATTTAATAAGTATAGGCGCTTCTTTTTATCATCTGTCGTTTTCAATAAATAATCATTGAGAAGTGCCTCATTACATGTAGACGCTACCTCCGCGACGAAAATCGAATAATCGCCATACACGTAAGGCTGCGTTTTTCTTGTATAGTAACTATGCACAGAATGGCCAAACTCGTGCGCCAGCGTAAATAAATTATTTACATTGTCATGCCAGTTCATTAATACATACGGATTTGTTCCATAAGCACCAGATGAATAAGCACCGCTTCGCTTCCCTTTATTTTCATATACATCTACCCAGCGATTTTCATACGCTTCTTTTAAAATCTCAACATACTCGTCTCCAAGTACATCTAATGATTGTAAAAGCATATCTTGCGCTTCTTTATATGTGACGTTCATTTTCACTTCTGGTACGAGCGGTGTGTATAAATCATACATGTGCAATTCATCTAATCCGAGTGCTCGCTTTCGAATATCAATGTAACGATGTAATAAATGTAAGTTTTCATTTACTGTTTCCACAAGTTGATCATATACAGACTCTGGAATATTATTATTGCTTAGCGCCGCTTGGCGAGCAGAATCATATTTACGAACGTTCGCATAAAAATTATTTCGTTTAACCGCACCATTTAATGTACTCGCAAATGTATTCTTATACTTTCCATACGTTTCATAAACTGCATGGAACGCATCATGACGAACACGAGGATCATCGCTTTCTAAAAATTGAATATAACGTCCATGCGTCACTTCAACCTCTTCCCCATTTTCATCTTGAATAGATGGGAACTTCAAGTCTGCGTTATTTAGAATACCAAATGTATTACTAGATGCACTCATAACCTCAGAAGCTTGCGCTAATAACGCTTCTTCTGCCTCTGATAATACGTGAGGACGCTGACGCGTAATTTCTTCTAATGCATGCTCATATACCTTTAGTTCTTTATTTTCTTGTAGAAATGATTGCACTGTCTCTTCTGCAATTGTTAAAATTTCTGGCACAATGTACGCCATATTACTTGATACTTGCGAATACAAACTTGTCGCACGGTCATTTAATGCTTGATAAGATGAATTTGTTGTATCTTGGTCATAGCGCATATGTGCGTATGTATACAGTTTACCAAGACGCATTGATATTTCATCTTCATATTGCAGTGCCTCTAACAATGTATTTGCTGATTCTCCAAGTTTCCCCTTAAATTCCGTCAGCTTTGGTAATAGTTCTTTCACCGCTTGGAATTCCGCTTCCCACTCTGCATCTGTTTGGAAAATATCTTCTAAGCGCCACGTATTATCTACTTCAATTTCACTACGCGCTGGCAGTGCTTTTACTGTTTTTTGTTCAGTCATTTGTAAACCCTCCTTATTCCTATCTCCTAGTACAATTCGATTCTTCTTATGTAATTCCTTCTGGGTACCTTTCTATTATATCCGTTTTCCCTCCACTCATGTTGTACTTTGCTTCCATTAGTCTAAGGGCTTCCCTTAAAAATAAACGATCAAATTTCTGCACTTCTTCTTCTGTTTTAGAAATAATAAAACAACGTATTTTTCGATATTTGTATACATCTACTTGCTCAATTTCCCCAATTACACATAAAAATTGCATATATTCTCTCACCGCTTGCTTCCAAAATACCCCTGGTAAATATGGCAGCAAGCGTCTCCGAATCCCCCAATGCCGTTCAACATACTGAAAAACAGTATACAATGAAAAATATTCTCCTACCGCAAATTTTCCTAATAACTCAATTAAAATATAAGCTTGCCATATGAAAGAATGCGTACGAAATGCTAAAAGCGATGGTAACGGAACACCTATTTCAGCAGGAAAACAAGAGAGAGATATGCAATTCTCATAAAGAAGCTCTAAAAAAGAGCGCTCACCCTGCTTCCACATATGAATGCTATTTGCTCGGAAGCGCTGTTTTTTATTCATCCACTCCTTTTCTAAACGTTCAATGGAAATCGGTGATGTTGTAAGAATATTTTTGAATGTAGTGATTTGAAGAGGAAAATATATTGCATGTGAAAAAACAATAGACGAGGAAAAAGGTAAAAGAAGATTACATTTGAAAAAAGCTTTTGCATCGGGGCAAAAATAGAGGAGATATGGATTGGAGTGATATTGCACACAGCAGGAATGAAAAGAGGAAAGCGACAGCCAATATGCTCCATGACGTTTGAGTTGATTCCCTCCTAAAATCCATAATATTTGAATCCCTTCTTTCCAATACCCTTCCGTTCGTTTTAACAACTGTTCTGCTGATAAACTTGCGCATTGATATTCAATCGCAATTTGCCGATTCCCAATTGCTACAAACAAATCAGGCCGCTGCTGAATCGCTGGTAAATAGTGCTCTATGTTTACCGAACAACCTTGTGACTGAAACCATGTGTATAGCTGCTCTTTCCCCCGCAAGTGATACGCTGATTCATTTTCAAACTCAACTTTACAACTATGTGATTTCTTATGGGCAAAATGCCACTGTTTTTGTTTTCCTAATTTCAGCTGTACTTCGAGGTGACAAATGGGACAGAAAAAGCGCTCATTCTTCCGTAACATCATAAGTTGCTTTTCCTTCCATCCATGAAGAAGATGAATTTCTTCTCCATTTTCTCTCTTTGCAACAAACATACAATCACTCCTTTCTTCCGTATGGACTATTCGACAACGACGGACGGGTTCCTGCCTAGATAAGGTGAAACTTCCTTCAGTAGGCGCCTTTCCCTACTGAAGGTTAGCTGAACCAATCGGGCTCTTACGGGCAGTTTCTCACCGCAAAACGCCTAAATATACTACCCTAAAGTAGCGGGATACAAAAAAGGCTCATTCCCATGAGCCTTTAAAGTAAAGGAGATAATAAACGATATGTCGATTCTACAATTCGCATCACAAGACGGCGATTATTAAAACGATCAACATGAATTTCATTCGACACCTGTAAATCCTCTTCAAAATCATTCACAAGTTTGCGAATACTGTTTGTATCATATAAAAAAGCATTCACCTCAAAATTCAAATGAAAACTTCTCATATCCATATTTGCTGTGCCAATTGACGCTATATCAGAATCAACAATCACAACTTTGCTGTGTAAAAACCCTTTTTCATATTCATATATTTTAACGCCAGCCTCTAACAATTCTGAAAAATAAGAGCGGGACGCATAAAATACAGTCCTCTTATCCGGTTTACTCGGCATTAACAAGCGAACATCAATACCTGCTAATGCCGCTACTTTTAATGCCGATAAAATATCATCATCGGGGATAAAATATGGCGTTGCAATCCAAATTGATTTTCGCGCAGAGGCAATCATCGCAAAATATAAATGCTTAATCGTTTCCCACTTATTATCAGGGCCGCCTGCAACGAGCTGCACTCCTCCTTGTTCTTCCCCTTTTACAACATCCGCCTGTAAATAATCAGGAGTTAATACAGCTTCCCCCGTCATATAAAACCAATCTTGTAAAAAGATAAGTTGTAAACTTCGCACTGCTTCGCCTCGTAAATACAAATGAGTGTCTCGCCAAAAACCAAAATATTTATTTTCTCCTAAATACTCGTCCCCAATGTTTAAACCACCAACAAAACCTTCATTTCCGTCAACAACAATAATTTTCCGGTGATTTCGATAGTTAATTTTGTCATTTAAAATCGGAAAACGTACAGGAAAAAACGGGACCATTTCAACACCGGCGTTGTTCAATTCCTCGATATATGTGTTTGAGAGTTTAAAACTTCCTACAGCATCATATAAAAATCGAACGGCCACACCCTCTTTTGCTTTTTGGATAAGGATGTCCTTAATTTTTGTGCCAATTTTATCATCACGCACAATATAATATTCCATATGAATATGATGCTTTGCCTTTTTCAACCCATCTAAAATAGCTTGAAATGTCTCTTTTCCATTTGTTAAAACTTTTGTTTCTGTATGGAAAGAAATATTCAATGCCCCTAGACGATCAGCTAAACGAAATAATAATTCTTGATGGCCATGCTTTTTCAATATACGATTTTGATTGTATTCATGCCCTTTATATTGTAAAAATGCTTGCTCGTCTAAAAGCGCTTTCTTTTGAAACATTCGTTTCCTTCGAAAATTTTGTCCAAACAGAAGATATGCAAAAAAACCAACTACCGGAAAAATACCAAGCACCATTAACCAAGTTAATGTTTTCGAAGGATGACGATTTTCCAAAAAAATGACAAAACCAATTAGAAACCCTGATATTGTAAATAAAATACTTAAGATGCCTAAAAACGAAATATCTTTAATGCCCATTACATCTGAATAAAATGTTACATCAATAAAAAGACGCAACGAAATAAATACCGTAAATAAACCAACTAAAAAGAACAATAGCTTCAACGTATTTTTCATATCCGACCCCCTTACTTACAATCACTGTTCGTATATACACATTTAAAAAGCCGATTTCATTATAAGGAAATCGGCCTACATTCCAGAAGAAAAATGATGACGAATTGTTTCAAGTGCCCTTTCAGCAACAACTTGCTTTCCATATTCACGAACACGATGAATTGTTAAAGCGGATTCCTCTCCATATTCTAAGATCACGCTTAAAACACGGTCAATCTCCTCTTCATCGTGCACTACCTCATCAAACTCGACATATACATAATAGCGGTCTTCAAATGAATATAATTCATCTTTTATCTCTTCAAATATAAGTCGATGACTTAATGAAATCACATGCTCAAAGTCGTCAAATTTAATTAAAAAACCGAATGTACCATCTTCGTTAAAAATGGCTCCTGCTTCTTCTTCTAATTCCTGCTCAAATAACGATTCAATTCGTTCATCTAAAGGAATATCGATTATCTTATCAAGGCCAATTGGTAATTCTAATTTTTGTCCGTCTTTCGAAAGCTGTGCTTTTGTTACAAGTACCTCAATTCCCTTTTCAAGCGCCTGCACTTGAATCCAAAGCGGCCCATCTATAAAAAAGTCATCATGGCCACGCGCTTCATCCATCATTTCCCAAAATAATTGTTCACTTTTATCGCGATTATACCAAATATCTTCACGATTAAATCCGCGGTCTTCTATATCAATGTACGAGATATAAAATTTCATCGTATGATCATTAACTCTTTCAATATCCATAATGCACCTCTCCCTTCCTATTTGGAATGGTTATGAAGGGACTCCCCAATCATATTACAAAAAAAGTTAGAATCTTGTACTCTCATTTTATGATAAGATGCGCCAGAATGGAAATAAAATCACCTTATTTGCCAAAAAAACAGTCATTTACCTAATTTCTCATTCAATATATACGTGCAAATTGAAAAAATCGCTTTTTTTAGTTAGGCGAGTGCTTCTGGCCATGCATAGGAGCGGTCAGGGCCTTTTTCTGCCACGGGCGGGATTTAAAACAAAGGGAGATAGCGAGTGCAAAGCACCTTTTTTCTTCATAGCCGCGATTTATATGTTGAAAATCAAAAACCGAACTAAAATACTTTCTTTTTATGGGCGAGAGCATCTGGCCTAGCATCACAGCGGTCATGTTGTTTCTTCGTAGCAGCAACTAATAGAGTCGAAAGTTAAAATGGATTCCCTCTTCTTATTTCAGAAAAAACATTGGACATGCTATCGCTGGAAATGATTGTCCTATATTCTTTTTTCCTGCATATGATGTAAACGAAACAAGCTTACGATACATAAACAACTCCTTCTCTTACATATGACGCGAATGAAAACAAATCCACTCCTGATAGACGATTTTTCTTTCTATTAGGACTGAGTAAATGGAGGCAAATTGAATGGATTTAGACTTTCTCACATCCATCTTTATCATCGTTGGTATCGATGTTGTATTAGGCGGCGATAACGCCATTGTCATTGCACTCGCTAGTCGAAACTTACCAGAAGCAGAACGAAATAAAGCGATTGTTTTAGGAACTGGTTTAGCCATCATATTACGGATTTTACTCACAGTAATGGCCGTTTACTTGCTTAATATTCCCTTTTTGCAATTAGTAGGCGGCATTTTACTTACTTTCATAGCAATCAATCTTCTTACAGATAACAGCCATAATCTTTCTAGTATTAAGGCAAAAACAACATTATTCCAAGCTGTACGAACAATCGTTTTTGCGGATCTTGTTATGGGATTTGATAATGTACTGGCAATCGCAGGAGCTTCTCATGGAAATATTACATTAGTTATTATCGGATTACTCATTTCTATTCCTATTATTATTTGGGGAAGTAAACTTATTTTAATATGCATGGAAAAATTTCCTCTTCTCTTTTATATCGGCGCTGCCATCTTAGCTTACACAGCAGGTCGCATGGTAATGCATGAAGAAAATCTTCAATCATTTTTCGAGACAAAACCACTTTTCACAGCAAGCATTCCTTTTCTTTTTATGATTACAGTGCTACTAGTTGGAATTGTTGTAAACCAGGTAAAGCTGCGAAATACTTGAACGATTACTCACTGATTATAATCAGACGTTGGATGTCTGCTATAAATACAAAGAAAAAACTCTTTCTTTTTAGGAGGACAAGAGCACCTGGCCATGCATAGCAGCGGTCAGGGCCTTTTTCTGCCACGGCAGGATTTAAAACAAGAGGAGAAAGCGAGTAGCGGTTATGTTGTTTTTTCATAGCACCAACTTATAGCGTTGAGAAATCGAAAAACCTAACTAAAAACCCATTCTTTTTAGGAAGACGAGAGCATCTGGCCATGCATAGCAGCGGAATTTATATATAATACAAACATAGATAAACTCTCACGCAATATCGGACGTTTGACGAAATGCACAGTATCTCCTCCGTACAAAACGAAAAGGAACTGATTCGCACATTCTGCTGAAGCAGGAGTGGGAATTAGTTCCTTTGTCATAATATATTAATTTACAAGGCGCCGCGCTTCTCGCAATTGGAATGTTCTCACTGTTCTTGGTAAGAAACGACGAATTTCATCTTCGTTATAACCAACTTGCAGGCGTTTTTCATCAATGATAATAGGACGACGAAGAATACCTGGGTAATCACGAATAAGCTTATATAAATCTTGAAGAGGTAAAGATTCTAAATTAATATTTAATTCTTGAAAAACTTTAGAACGAGTTGAAATAATCTCATCTGTTCCGCTTTCCGTCATACGTAAAATCTCTTTAATTTCCTCAATCGATAATGGATCAGAGAAAATATTACGTTCTGTATAAGGAATATGGTTTTCCTCTAGCCATAATTTCGCTTTTCTACAAGACGTACAACTTGGAGAACTATATAGTGTTACCATACATTACTCACTCTCCTTATAAAAGTACAAATTCTGTACTATTTCACATTTTGATAATTATACTCAAACAAATTTTGTATAACTTATAATTACTTATCTAAACATAACGAACTTCTCTAAAAAAATAATTATTTTAAATAAGTAACTTCTATAAATCATTATACAATAGAACAGAACAGAAATATACAACAATTTTCCTTCATAATATACATAAAAGTTATGCAAAAGATGTACATTTTGTAAGAAAAATATGTATAAGAGAAAACGGAAGAACATCTGTTCTTTTTTATTTTATCAAACTACTTTCCCGCTGTCTATATAAAGTGAAACTTTAATCAGTAGGGGTTTTCTTCAGCCCCTACTGATTATTAGTTGAACTAATCGGGCTTTTACGGGCAGTTTATCTCCTATCTTACTTCTTAAGAAAAGCGACAGCGGCTCGTCCAGAATATGAGGGGGATGGAGCTTCTGACGTAGAGGTGTTTTTTACCTCACAGGAAGAAGCGAAGCCACCGAACATTCTAGCCACTGGAACTGGACAATGATTTCGCTGAATTTTGAGGAGGGAGTATTACTGCCCACGAATAGCGGGGCAAATTCTACAAATACAATCTTTTTATCGAACAATTCTTTTTTTTTTGTCTTTTCCAACATACAATAGAAATATACTTATGCAAAGGGGGATTACATATGGGAGCTTTTTTTCTTGATTTTGTAATCGTTGCAGCATTAGTCATTGGGATCACCGCAACTATTGGGATTATTACAAATGGGATTGGCGAAAAATTGTTTGGCCGTAAAGACAAGATGAAATTCGTAAATAAATCTGCTGAAGTGCAAACTGGCTGGAATCAAGTTGGCGGTAAAGGAATTTATAAAAAACATACGTATTAAAAAAAGAAGCAGGATTTGAATCCTGCTTCTTTTTTAATACGTTTTATTTTCCTACAGAAGCCCACTTAAAGCTTAGCTCTGGGCCATATTTATTGATGTAAAGATCGTTTATTGTTTCACGCTGTAAAAACGCTCTTCCGCGTTGATAGATTGGTGCAATCGCCGCTTCATCAAATAGGATTTTTTCTGCTTTCGACAGATCATTCCAACGTCCTTTTATATCAGATCCTTCTTTCTTAGCCTTTTTAATCAGTTCATCATATTGAGCATTTGAATAACCCATTTTATTTTGTGCACCGTTTGTTACAAATAAATCAAGGAATGTCATTGCATCTGGGTAATCTGGTCCCCAACCGCTATATGAGATATCATAATCACCGCTGCTCTCTAATTTTAACACTTGTGCAAAAGGTTGTGTTTTCACATTTAGTTTTAAGCCTGGTAAATTCTTTTCTAATTCACCTTTTAAAAACTCACTAATTTTCTTCGCTAATTCTGTATCAGAGTTTAATAACGTTAATTCAATTGTGTCTTTTCCAAGTTCTTTTTTACCAGCTTCCCAATACTTTTTCGCTTCTTTTAAATCCACTTTTACAAGATTTCCATTTTCTTTACGGAAATCTTTTCCGTCAGAATTCTTAACAAAGTCTGCTGGAACTAAGCCGCCAGCTGCTTTTGAACCGTTATTCAACAATGTATTGATCATACCGTTGCGCTCAAACCCTAAAGAAATCGCTTTACGGATATTTTTATTTGCTAAAGCTGGATTCTTTTCATTTAAACGTAAGAAGAATACTGTTGGATCACTTGTCGTTTTAAAACCGCTATCTTTTCTATATTTATCTACAAATTCTGCCGATAAAAGAACACGGTCAACTGCTTTTGTTTCATATAAATTTACCGCTGTTCCTACCTCTTTTACGATATTATAGTTGATTTCCTCTAATTTAACTTTTTTATTATCCCAATAAGATGCATTTTTCTTTAATTGGTAGCTTTGCTCATGTTTCCATTCACTTAATACAAACGGACCATTATATAATGTTGTATTCGCTTCCAATCCATACTTTGGACCTTGTTCTTTCACATATTTTTCATTAAGCGGGAAGAACAACGGATATACTGTTAAATTCACAAAATACGGAACTGGATTGTCTAATTCTACTTCGAATGTATAATCATCAACTGCCTTTACACCTAATTGATCTACTGGCAATTGTTTCATATTAATCTTCTCTGCATTCTTCACATCAAACATAATGTAAGCAGATTTTGCAGCTGTATCTGGATTTACTGCTCGTTGCCAAGAATACACAAAATCTTTCGCTGTTACAGGATCCCCATTTGACCATTTAGCATCTTTACGTAATTTAAACGTATATTTCTTTCCATCTTCTGATTTTTCATATGACTCAGCTACACCTGGAACTAATTTTTGATCTTTTCCAAGACGGTATAATCCTTCCATTGCATTGTTCATTACGCTTGAAGATGCTGCGTCTGTTGTTAATGTTGTATCCATCGTTGGAAGCTCAGTTGTTTCAATCATGTTGATTACTTGCTTTGTATTACTTGTGTCCCCTTTTGCTTTCGCTTGCGAATCATCTTTTGAATATCCGCATCCCCCTAGAATCATGCTTACTGTCAATGTTGATGCAAGTAGCACCGGCACCTTTTTCTTCATATATTATACCCTCCTCCAAAATGTTAGACCTTTCATTGAAAATAATAAAAAGTAAATAAGTTCTAACAATTCATATTATACATACAAATTGATTATTTGTATATTTATTTTTCTATTTTATAAAAATTTTCTGTTAACATTTAATTCCTTCTTTTTCTTTTAACATCAATATATATATACTGATTATTGTTATTTTTTAACTTATTTAAATTATCTGAATATAATTAGAAGATTTTTATGATATATATTTTGTGCAAAATACGACGTTTCTCTCTTTGCTTTTATAAAAACGAAAAAACCGAGCACATTGTCCATGTGCTCGGTTTCTCTTATTGGTAGATTTCTTTATATTTTTTATACTCAGCTTCTGAGCAAAGAACGAAATGTCCTGGGCGAACTTCGCGCATTTGCGGCTCTTCATTCCCATATTGATGCTGAGATGGATCGTACACGATACGTTTACGATTGCGCTCATAATCTGGATCTGGAAGCGGAATTGCTGATAGTAGTGATTTTGTATACGGATGAATTGGATGCTCGTATAACTCTTCACTCGTTGCAAGTTCCACGATTTTCCCGTGATACATAACACCGATGCGATCACTAATATATTTTACCATCGATAAATCATGGGCAATAAATAAGTATGTTAAACCTTTTTCTTTTTGCAGCTTTTTCAATAAGTTCACGACTTGCGCCTGAATTGATACGTCAAGTGCTGAAATCGGCTCATCGGCAATAATAAAGTCCGGCTCTACCGCTAACGCCCTTGCAATTCCAATACGCTGACGTTGTCCACCAGAGAATTCATGCGGGAAACGACTTGCATGCTCACGGTTTAAACCAACCGTTTCAAGCAATTCATACACACGCTTCATACGATCTTCTTTGTTTTTAGCAAGACCGTGAATATCAATTCCTTCTGCAATAATATCTCCAACGTTCATACGCGGATTTAATGATGCGTATGGATCCTGGAAAATCATTTGCATTTTACGGTTAAATTTCTTTAGGTCAGCACGTGATTTTTTACCGTGTACATTTTCCCCGTCAAATAATACTTCTCCTGCCGTCGCATCATATAAACGAATGATTGTTCTTCCCGTTGTCGATTTACCAGAACCTGACTCTCCTACAAGTCCGAATGTTTCTCCGCGGTAAATATCAAACGTAACATCATCAATCGCTTTAACAACTCCGCCGTTCACGTTAAAATATTGTTTTACATTTTTTACTTCAATTAATTTCTCACGATTATTAGTCATGCTGTTCACCCGCTTTCATTTGTCGAATACGTCTTTGGACAATTTCAGGCGGCTCCACTTTTGGAGCTTGTTCATGAAGCAGCCACGTTGCTGCATAATGCGTATCACTTACTTTGAATAGAGGTGGGTCCATTTCAAAATCAATCTTTAAAGCTTGTGGATTACGCGCTGCAAATGCATCACCTTTTGGCGGATTTAATAAGTCTGGCGGCGTTCCTGGAATCGCGTATAATTCTTCTTCTCCGCCTTCTAAACTTGGCATCGAAGCTAATAATCCCCATGTATAAGGATGCTTCGGGTTATAGAAAATTTCATCAACCGTTCCAATTTCTACAACTTTTCCTGCATACATAACAGCTACGCGGTCCGCAACATTCGCAACAACACCTAAATCATGCGTGATAAAGATGATAGCCGCTTCTGTTTTCTGTTGAATATCTTTCATCAACTCTAAAATTTGTGCTTGAATTGTTACGTCAAGCGCAGTTGTCGGCTCATCGGCAATTAATAATTTCGGATTACAAGCAAGTGCCATCGCAATAACAACACGTTGTCTCATTCCACCTGAAAATTGGTGCGGATATTGTTTAAGACGTGCTTCTGGATTTGGAATTCCTACAAGGTCGATCAGCTCTAACGCAACTTTACGCGCGTCAGCTTTATTCATTCCTTGATGTTTAATAAGACCTTCCATAATTTGATTACCAATTGTCATCGTTGGATTTAAAGATGTCATTGGATCTTGGAAAATCATCGCAATTTCTTTTCCGCGAATTTGTTGCATTTCCTTTTCAGACAACTTCGTTAAATCGCGGCCATCAAAAAGGATTTCTCCGTTTTTAATACGACCTGGCGGCTTTGGAATCAAGTCCATTAGCGCTTTAGATGTAACTGATTTCCCCGAACCAGACTCCCCTACAATCGCTAACGTTTCTCCCTTTTTCAAGTCAAAAGTAACCCCGCGCACTGCTTGTACTTCACCAACATGTGTGTCAAAAGAAACATGTAAGTCTTTTACTTCTAACAATGTTTTCATCATTCCCTCTCCTTTCTCCTTTATTTACGCATTTTTGGATCTAACGCGTCACGTAAACCATCTGCTAATAAGTTTAATGCTAAAATTAACATACTAATTACAGCTGCTGGAATAAACATCATATGCGGATATGTTTGAATTGACTTATACCCGTCACTTACTAAAGAACCTAATGATGCTAACGGCGGTTGAATTCCAAGACCGATGAAACTTAAGAAAGCTTCTCCGAATACCGCATGTGGAATTGTAAACATCGTCATAACAATGATAGATCCCATTAAGTTTGGCACTAAATGTCTTACAATTAATTGTGTATTTGTTGCCCCAAGTGTACGTGATGCTAACACATACTCTTGATCTTTCATTTTCAACACTTGTCCACGTACAACACGTGACATTCCAATCCATCCTGTAAGAGTCATCGCAAGTGTAATTGATAGAATACCAGGATCCATTACAATTACCATTAAAATTACGACAATTAAGTACGGAATACCATTTAATACTTCAACGAAACGTTGCATGAAGTTATCAACGCGACCTCCGTAGAATGCGGAAATCCCACCATATGCAACCCCAATAATTAAATCAATTACCGCTGCTAATACTGCGATATATAAAGATACTCGTGTTCCTTCCCACGTTCTTGTCCAAATATCACGGCCAAGATCATCTGTACCAAACCAGAAATATTCTTTAATATCGCGCTTCTCATACTGATCTACACCATATTGGTCTATACCATCAAAAGGTAACCAGTGAATGTTCTCTAAAACCGGTACTTTCGGCGGTATTTTTGCACGGTTTAAATCTTGATCTTTATAAGAATATTTACTCATCATCGGACCGAAAATTGCCAACAGAACAATGAGAGCTAAAATAACCATTCCAAAGACCGCACCCTTATGTTGAAACAGTCTTCTTCTTACATCTTCCCAAAATTTTATACTTGGGCGGGCAATAACTTCATTATCTGTATTACTACGATTTGCTGGTTGAAATAAATCTGGAGATATTTTTTGCACATCTTTCATCATTTTTTCCCTCCCGCTAAACGAATACGAGGATCAACTACGCCGTATAAGATATCAACAATAAAGATAACAAGAATGAACAGCGCACTATAGAACATCGTTGTACCCATAATAACTGTATAGTCGTTCAATGGAATAGACTTAACGAACTGTTCCCCTAAACCTGGTACAGCAAATACTTGTTCAACAACAAGTGTTCCTGTCATTAAAGCTGCAACCATCGGACCTAAAATCGTAATGATTGGAATAAGCGCATTTCGCAATGCATGTTTCACAATAATTACACCTTGACTAAGCCCTTTTGCTTTTGCTGTTAAAATGTATTCTGCTTGCATGACTTCTATTAATTCGGTACGCGCAAAACGAGCTATTGTAGCCACTACAGATACCGCCAATGCAATTGTTGGAAGAATTGTATATTCAAACCCTTTCCAAAACGCTACCGGCAACCATCCCGCTTTTACTGCTACATAATATTGTAATAGTGCCGCAAAAACGAATCCCGGTACAGACATTCCGAGTACCGAAATGAACGTTGCCCCGTAATCAGCCCATGTGTTCGTACGAAGCGCTGCAACAATACCTAGTAATAATCCAATAATAGTACCTAAAACAATGGCTTGAAAACCTAATTGTGCAGATGGACCAATGCGGTCAACAATCATATCTGTTACTGGGCGGTTATCATACTGGAATGATACACCTAAGTCCCCTTTTGCTAAATTTTTCATGTAGTGAACATATTGCACTGGTAGTGGATCGTTTAAGCCATACTTCTCTAAAATGATTTCTTTCTGTGCAGGTGATAATTTCTCCTGATTTTTAAGCGGAGAACCCGGCAACAACTTCATTAAAAAGAATGTTAAAGTTGTGATTAAAAATAATGTAATGATCATGTACGCGAAACGTTGTAATGTATAACGTCCCATAAATAGCACCTCCCCATTTTTTCAAAAGCAATAAGATAGTTTAAAATATTCTTACTATTATCTTTAAAAATAAGAGCATACGCCCATCATAGGCATATACCCTTGAAAACGATGGAATAAACTGCATTATTACTAGCAGTTGTAATAAACCTATTTAAATATGAATCTAGCAAATCAGGTTCTCTAATTGCGCATGATAGACCTTCATGTGTAAAAATTTAGAATTAAAAGAATTATCTCCAAGTTTCTACATTTTTCATTATACATATAATGAGACGGTTGTGAATATAATTTTTTATTTTTTTGTTAAAATTTTTAATTTACAGTGTATTTTGTATATACTTTGTAAATACAGGACTTAACATTGGAGTTATCTCATTAAAAGAAAATGCACAATTCTATATATTTTTCTAAAAATTCTTTATAGTACATATTATAACTTTTATAGTATAATAATTCTAGTAATTTTTTTACGGAGGGGAAGCATTTGAATACATTTTTTTCACGTATTAGTATACTAACAGGGAGCACAATTGCGATTTCAGGCGCATATGCTGTTATATTTTCTAATTCTTTTTTGTTGAATTTTGTCAATATGATGTTTTATATTGCTTTACTCTTCATTATTATCGGTGGCTTTGTATTTTTATTTCAACGAGGTTTTTTCAATGTAACAATATATGCTTTTAAAAAATTAGGTCGATCCAATAAAAAGATTGAATCTTTAATTGAGGGAGAAGAAGAACGCGATCCGAAAGAAATATTATATCGAACCTATTCCTTTACATGGACATATCCTATCTTGATGACTGGGATTATATTAGGAACATTATCAACAATTATTGGTTACACTATTAAATAATTTGCAAACGATTTATTGTGTGTTATAATGGTACAAAAAATTTATACGTATGCAATGAGAAAGAAGAGTACATATTGAGGCAATTTCAGAGAGCTTGTGGTTGGTGAGAACAAGTAATTGGACAATATGGAATGGGCTTTTGAGCACCAAACCGAAACATTTTAGGAGTAGGCTTTGGCGTCACATCCAACGTTACAATGGATAAAGAGATTTTGCTTCGGCAAAATAATTAGGGTGGTACCGCGGTCCATTCGTCCCTATTTTTAGGGATGAATGGGCTTTTTTTATTGGAAAAGCGGAGGCGGCTTGCTCAGAATCGCAGGGCGTTGGAGCCCCTGACCGAGAAGTGTTCTTTACTTCGACAGAGGGGGCGAAACGACCGCAGATTCTAGCCGCTGGAGCTGGACATCACAGAAAAGCGGAGGCGGCTCGTTCAAATTCACAAGGCGTTAGGATTCTAGGCGAAAATATAAAAAACAATACACCTTTTCAAGGAGGAAATGATATGTCAGTTATTTTTTCAGGCATTCAACCAAGCGGAACAATTACACTTGGGAACTATTTAGGAGCAATGAAGCAGTTTACAGAACTGCAAAATGAACACGATTGCTATTTCTGCATCGTAAACCAACATGCGATTACTGTACCGCAAGACCAAGTACAGCTTCGTAAAAATATTCGTAGTCTAGCAGCACTATACTTAGCATGCGGCATCGATCCAGAGAAATCTACACTATTTGTACAATCAGAAGTTCCAGCACACGCTCAGCTTGGATGGATTATGCAATGTACTGCGTATGTCGGTGAATTAGAACGTATGACGCAATATAAAGATAAAGCAAAAGGAAGAGATGCTGTTCCAGCTGCATTATTAACATACCCGCCATTAATGGCAGCGGACATTTTACTATATAACACAGAGATTGTTCCAGTTGGAGAGGACCAAAAACAACATATGGAGTTAACGCGTGATTTAGCAGAGCGTTTTAACAAACGTTATCGCGAAGTGTTTACAATTCCAGAAGTTCGCATTCCAAAAGTAGGCGCACGCGTTATGTCATTAACAGAGCCGACGAAAAAAATGAGTAAATCTGATCCAAATCCAAAATCGATGATTAGTTTACTCGACGATCCAAAAACGATTGAAAAGAAAATTAAAAGTGCTGTAACCGATTCAGACGGCATCGTTAAATTCGATAAAGAAAATAAACCAGGTGTTTCAAACTTATTAACAATCTACACTTCTTTCTCTGGGAAAACAGTAGCAGAATTAGAAGCTGAATACGAAGGTAAAGGATACGGCGACTTTAAAGGCGACTTAGCGCATGTTGTTGTAGATGCAATCCGGCCAATTCAAGAAAAATATAATGAACTGATTAACTCTCCTGAATTAGACGAAATCCTTGATCAAGGGGCTGAAAAAGCAAACCGCGTTGCTATGAAGCAACTACGTAAAATCGAAAACGCAATGGGATTAAGCCGAAAACGAAGATAAGTAGAAAAGCGGAGGCGGCTCGCTCAGAATGAGAGGGGGATGGAGCTCCTGACGTAGAGGTGCTTTTTACCTCGCAGGAAGGCGCGAAGCCACCGACCATTCTAGCCGCTGGAGCTGGACATCACAGAAAAGCGGAGGCGGCTCGCATACCGAATATTGCCGAAGGGTCTTATATCGTGTCGAACCGCCGATATCTTTGTAGGCACACAAAAAAAGGAATGATCCAAAGGCCATACGCGCCTTTTGGATCATTCCTTTTAATTTACCTTTTGCTCATTTTCCATTTCCCATAACTTTTCAAAGAACGGTTGTCCTCTTACTAGTCGCTCGCAAAGCTGTTCGTGTTTATCTGACCATCCGTGCTTCGATTCTTCATATAAGCGGTTCCATACTTCTTCAAATGGCAGATGTTGCACAGCTGAATATGCTGCTGGATCCCATTCTGTAAACCAATAGCGAATTTCCGCTGGATTTTTCGTTGTATGTAGCTGATCTAGCGCCATAAAGAGCAGTTGTTTTAATTGTCGTTCTTTCCGTGTTAATCCATTCATCATATGCGGGGAAGGTGATAAAATATGATGTTCCTTTTGTGATGATTCCCCTTCAAAATCATATGTTTCTGCTTGTACGTTTTCTACCATTTCATACACCATTTGCTCTTGTCTTGGAATCAATCTGCTTTTTCGGATTGGAATGTTGTATCCAATTGTATCAACCGCAATAATTCCTTTTCCGTCTGATACAACAAAACAATATTCCTGCTGCAGCCGTTCATGGTTCTTTCGAATATACGCCTTATGATGTACGTCTTCCAATAGTTTTCGCGGAAGTTCTAGCAATTCGTTCTCGATGTAATGATATAATGTGGAATCTACTTTTACTAATGGTACTTGATCTAACAATTCGATCGTATCATCCTTCCGCCATTCATAGAAATGACAGACGTTATACCCGTTTTCTTCACCTTCAAACCAATTTACCCATACATCATGCAGATATAACATTGCTTACCCCTCACTTCACAACTGTTTGTAAATCTCATTATGGTCATCTTTCGTAAAATTTATTCCAAGAGAGGAAATATATTCTTCTTAATTAATTTCTTCATCATCCTCTATCTTTCATGCTTATACAGTGAAATTTCCATCAATGGAATTTTTCTTCCTCGTCCACTGATAGCACTTCGCTTCTCTTGGAATATTGAGGTGGAGTTTTATACGGGAGAAAAAGACAATGCCCCTTCTAAAATAGCTTTCGCATCCATTCCTAATAAAGGAGTTGTGTTCCACTTCTTATGCTCTACGCAATCTTTTACAATATGAAATCCCACAGCATACCCAAGCATTTTCGGATAGAATAATCCTCGTCCATTTAGCAATATATCGTGCTCGCGCGTCCCTCGTTGTATCCCTTGCTTATCTTGTATAAACCGGCGCCAGAACATAATTGCTTCTTCTTTCTCGTAATAAGACACCCACGGCGCATAGCAGCTTTCTCCATGCCGTTCATACACCGCATGTTCTGCTAATCCCTCCATCACCATTGTATCTAAAATGGTATACGCTTCTTCTCTCCTCTCATTTGCATGAATCCGACATATATGATGATATTCATGAGTAAGCAATGCTTTTAGCTCAGCAATTGAACTTTGTGAATTTACAAATAAAAACAAAGCATTTCGCATTGCTAATCCCGCTTTTCCGTTATATTCTCGTTGAACAGTTCGATTATACGGATCTGATAACAGAATAAATACCGGTATATTAGGCCCTTTTAACCATTCCTGCAGTTTTCTATATTCTACCGCCAATTGCTCCCATACTCGTTCTTTTTGCAATATGTCTATTTCTTTCTCACCACCTTCTACCGGCCGAAACATTCCTTTTGACACAAGAAATCGATACAACGTTTCTTTCTGGAGCGGAATATACTTTGTAAACTTCTCACAAATTTTTTCCGGCTCTTGATAATGCGTACGCATCCACTCTGCCGTTTGAATCACGCCCATCTCTCCCACTCTCCTTTTTGTTCCATACATATGCAACAAAACGAAAGAAAGCATAAAAAAAGTGCAGATTTTCATCTACACTTTTTTATTATTTATATTCGTAACTACTCAGCTATACCTTTTAGAAATTTAGAAAAGGGTATGATTCTAGTGAAGATGTGTCTCTCTATTACTTATAAATTCATTTTTTTGCATATAGACTGCTGTCATGCAAACAGGGCAGGGGCCTGCACGTATTGTCTACTTTTGTTTTCAAACCTTGCACGTGGCAGGAAAAGGCCCTGACCGCTCCTATGCATCGCCAGTCCCTCTCGCCCATTTAAAAAAAATGCTTTTCTGCCTTTTTTCATAAAGTAACTGAGTAGTTACTTATATTCTTTAAAGACTAATGCTGCGTTATGACCACCAAAACCTAATGAGTTACTTAATACAGCACGTACTTTTTGTTGTCTTGCTTGATTTGGCACACAATCTAAATCACATTCTGGATCTGGTGTTTCATAGTTAATTGTTGGCGGAACAACGCCATCTGTAATTGTTTTCACAGATATAATCGCTTCTACCGCACCAGCTGCACCTAATAAATGTCCTGTCATTGATTTTGTTGAGCTTACCGCTACTTTATATGCATGCTCGCCAAAAACTTCTTTAATTGCCATCGTTTCATATCTTTCATTCGCTTCTGTACTTGTACCGTGCGCATTAATATAATCGATATCTTCCGGCTTTAGACCTGCTTCTTCTAACGCTTGACGCATCGCACGCACGCCGCCTTCACCGCCAGGAGCTGGAAGCGTAATATGGAACGCATCACCTGTTGCTCCGTATCCAACGATTTCAGCATAAATATGTGCACCGCGCGCCAACGCATGCTCTAATTCTTCTAATACAAGAATCCCTGCTCCTTCTCCCATTACGAAGCCGCTTCGGTTTTTATCGAACGGACGACAAGCAGTTGCTGGGTCTTCATTGAATGTTAATGCTTTAGCTGAACAAAATCCTGCAACGGCCATGTTTGTTAACGGTGCTTCCGCTCCGCCTGTAATCATCGCATCTGCATCTCCGCGCTGAATCACTTTATATGCATCACCAATAGAATGTGCACCTGATGCACAAGCTGTTACTGTACATGTATTAATCCCTTTTGCCCCTAATGCAATGGACACTTGGCCTGCAGCCATATCAGGAATCATCATTGGTACGAAGAATGGACTAACGCGGCGTGCGCCTTTTTCATTAAAGATTTTGAACTGCTCTTCATATGTCTCCATACCACCGATTCCAGAACCAATCCACACTCCAATGCGCGGGCCGTTTTCTTCAGTAATTTCTAGCTTCGCATCTTCTACAGCCATTTTTGAAGCTGCTACTGCATAATGTGTAAAGCGGTCCATACGACGCGCTTCTTTTTTATCGATATATTTTTCCACTTCAAAGTCATTAATTTCCGCTGCTACTTTCACAGGAAATTGATCTGCATCTAAGCGTGTAAGACGTCCGATTCCAGATACACCATTTTTAATATTTTCCCAAGCAGTTTCTACATCCACTCCTACTGGAGTAACTGCTCCTACTCCTGTAACTACAACACGCTTTTTTTCCATACAAAATACACTCCTTTTCTCTCAGTCCTTATTTACCCCAACGAAGAGCAACTGCTCCCCATGTTAATCCGCCGCCAAAACCAACTAATATGATGAGATCCCCATCTTGAATACGTCCATTTTGCAATTCTTCTACCATAGCAATCGGAATTGAAGAAGCTGACGTATTCCCAAACTTGGAAATTGTCGTACTCATTTTTTCTTGCGGTAAATTTAGCCGTTCCCTTGCTGATTCCATAATACGAATATTCGCTTGATGAGGCACTAAAAAGTCCACATCTTCTTTCGTAAGACCCGCTTTTTCTATAACACGCAGACACGAATCACCAAGTTGACGAACAGCAAACTTAAAGACTTCTCTGCCATTCATCATAACATATTCATCACGATAAAGGTGTTTACCACCACTTCCATCTGCACCTAATTCAAATGAAAGAATACCTTTTCCTTCTGAAACAGCTCCCATAACGACAGCACCTGCTCCATCTCCAAATAAAACTGCCGTATTTCGGTCATTCCAGTCAACAATTTTGGATAACTTATCACTACCAATTACTAATACATTTTTATAAGTTCCAGTTTGAATAAATTGTTGTGCGGTAATCATTCCGTACATAAAGCCAGCACAAGCAGCACCTAAATCCATCGCTGCTGCATGCTTTGCTCCGATTTGTTCTTGAACTACGCAAGCAACCGCCGGAAACGAACGATCTGGTGTTACTGTTGCAACTAAAATAAGATCAATTTCTTCTCCGCTAACCCCTGCGTCTTCAAGTGCTTTTTTTGCAGCTTCTGCGGCCATATGTGAAGTATCTATTGTATCATCAGCAATTCGTCTTTCTTCAATTCCTGTTCTTGTTCGAATCCATTCATCAGATGTATCCATTATTTTCTCTAAGTCGTGGTTTGTGACAACTTTTTCTGGCACATATCTCCCGATCCCTAAAATGCCTACATTCACATTGCAACCCTCCGATTTATATCAATTCTTATGACTTGGTACTAATTTTAAATGATAAGTTTCCTTTTGTCTATATATTATTATTTTGTTATTTTATAGTACATGGCAAGTCTTTCCCGCAAATCACGGAATTCTGGATACAATTTTAAATTGAACAACATTCCCTGAATAACTGGAACTCTCGGCTTGTTCATCTTCAGTTCTGCCTCTAATACATCTAAAGTTACCAATAATTCATCATTCTCTACTCGATCTACTAGTGTACGTTTTAACTGAGTAATTTCATTTACAAATTCTTCTTCATTATGTGCAGTAGTTGTATTCACACCACAGAAAAAATGATTCAATTCCCGTTCTAAAATTACCGGTTTTTCCTTGGAATGGTGCAGACCTGCTACAATATCATCCATTCTGTTTAAGATAAATTTTATTGTATATGGTATATCTATATTTACCACATTAAAGATAATTAGTTCTGAATATCCACGTGTTATCCCTTCGAACATAGTCATTGCATCCATAAGGCAAGGAGTAATCTTTTCTCCATAAATAGAAAGTAAATTATTTTGATAAAAAGCGTACGATTCCAATTTCATTCTCGTCATAAATGTTTCTATTTCTTTATTAAAGGGAATGACATTTTCTCTCATACACATAATAATAAATTCTTTTTGTTTTAACTTTGCACGTGGCAGAAAAAGGCCCTGACCGCTTCTATGCACGGCCAGATGCTCTCACCTACCCTAAAAAGAAAGAGGGTTTTTATGTCGTTTTTTCAATTCGTATTTATTTTACTCTTTTGCATCTGCTTTCCCAAGTTCATATGCTTCGCCCATAACCTTCATTAATAATTCCAATACAGGCTGTGCTTTCGCCATGTCCAATGCTACACCGTGATCATCTAAAATTGCTTTCGCTTCCGGTAAGTGTTTCATTGCGATTTGTAAAAACTGCATATTTTTTTCGTTCATGTTTCTTCATCCTTTCCACATCAAAACTTTCATTTCCAGTTTACCACGTGTTACTTATCTCGTATAACTCCCGATATTGTTTTATGTGAGAAATTTGACGCCCCATCCCCTGTTCTAAAGAAAACTTACTTGGAACAACTACTTTTTCTTCCTCACCTGTTACACACTCTTTCTCCTCTATTTGAAAAGCACCTGTTTTCTGTAATAGTTCAATTCCTTTTTGCCAGCGATTTTTCTCTTCACTGCAAAGAGAATATATTTTCATTTCCCTTTCCCTTTGACCGATCGTATATAAATAGTTCGCAACATCTTCGACATATAAAAGGTCACATGTACATTCTTCTACCCTAAGAGAAATCGTTTGTTGTTTTAACTGAGCTAAAATGATATGGTGATACGTCATAAATGACGGTTGCCACGGTCCATATACTGCTGGAACACGTAGTATACAGTAATCTGCATCGCCTTTTTGTACTTCTCGTTCAATTTTTGAAAAAAGCATACGATTTTCATTGCGACTACAAGTATGATTCACTTCTACAGAAGATGAAATAACGAACTTTATTTCTTTCCGTTTGCAAAAACTCTCAAAGCGCTTTACATATTGCAATATGGTACGTTCATTTCGAAAATTCTTTTGCTGATTTGGCTCGCATAAACAAAAGTATGCCGCATCAATATCTATTTTCTCCAAAACTTCCCATCCGTCATTATCCCGCAGCGAAAAATACTTAAACAATGCATTTCGACCAATTAAACATAATTTTTCTTCATTAATCTTGGAAACACTATTCATTTCATCAAAATCAAATGCATATACTTCCACTTCTTCTTCAAGAAACTTCTGCACAAGATGATAACCTATAAATGTTAACGCCCCAACAACAATGACTCGTTTCATTTTCTCATCCTCCCCGCATAGATAAAGTGAAACTTCCATCAGCGGGATGTTCTTCCCCCCATTGATGGTTAGTTGAACCAATCGGGCTCTTATGGGCAGTTATCTCCCACCTAGCTTCTTTGTTTCCTCTGAATCTTGAGGTGGGAGTCTTACTGCCCGTTAGCGCGGGATAAAAAGCTCCTTATGTATAGGAGCCTTATAAATCTTCATACCACTTAAAAAACTGACATGTATTTTGCGCCATTTTATATTTTACATCTTGTATATGAAAGGATAATGAAGTCGGACAATTCTCTTGTAAACGTTTCTTTTCATATTCCCGGAGCAACTGTTTTCGTTCTTTTTTTTCTTGAGCAGATACAAATATTTTTACTGGAACGGATGATACTAAATACGGAAATGCTTTCTTTTCAATTTTTCGTTCTAATTCCGATTCAGTTGCATCATATGCTTGCATCAGTTCACGAAGTAATCGCTTATAAAAAAATTTGTGCTCTTTTTCAATTTCAACGTGTGCCGGTAAATGCAGGCACGGGTTAAACATAAGTACAGAGCGCACACACTCAGGATATTGCGCCATCATTTGCAGGGCAACAAGCGCACCCATTCCTTCTGCTATAATATGAATTTTTTCGTTTAAAATCTCCTTTTTCATGACGACATGATACAACCGCTTCGCTAAACGAACCGCCTGTTCATTCCCCCAATGTCTCCCGTATAAATTAGAAGAAAAAACTGTATAACCATTCTTGCGCAATTCGTTTAAAAATTGTAAGCGCCCTGCATGTTGCAGCCATAAACTTGTACCATTCTCAATGAAGTAATTGTAGTCGCCTAATAACAATATCCCAAATCCATTCGGCTTTTCTGGTAAATGAATTACACACGGCTCTTGTTCTAAAAAGAAAAAACGTTCCGTAATCCTCATGCTTCTCCCGCCTTATATGACAACATCAAATTTACTCTTTTATAATGTATGATACGAAGAGCAATTTGCTTTGCAAAAACGACAAATATTTTTTCTATATTCTTTTTCGAGTTATGATACAATAAAGACAAACTGAACGAATAGAGGTGTAAGAAGATGCGTGTATTTTGGGCCTTTTTCTGGTCGTTCTTGCTTGTGCAAATGATGAGCTACGTAATTAGCGCGATGACGCCAGGCGTTACATACGATTTTGGGCAAGCGTCTATTTTTTCTGTAGTTATTACTGTACTTGTAATCGCACTTGGAGCTTTAATTCCAAACGAACCTGCACAGCAGCATTAATAAAAAGAGTCCGGATACCCGGACTCTTTTTTATTGAACTTTGGCAACTAACTCGTTATTTGATACATCAATCAATACATGACTATGATCTGTAATCGTGCCTGCAATGAGCGCACGCGCTAACTTTGTTTCAATTTGACGCTGTACGTAGCGTTTTAACGGACGTGCACCGTACATCGGATCAAACCCAGACTCTACAACAAACTCTTTTGCAGCATCTGTAAGTTCCACTGTAATATGACGATCTATTAAACGATGTTGCAGCTCTTTCACAATTTTATCAACAATACCTTTTATCTCATTTGTTGTAAGTGGTTTAAAGAGAATAATTTCGTCCACTCGATTTAAAAACTCTGGACGGAAGTGACCGCGAAGTTGTCCCATTACAAGGTTTCTTGCTTCTTCTTGAATAGAACCATCTTCTCCTAATCCTTCTAATAAATATTGCGATCCGATATTGGACGTCATAATAATCACTGTATTTTTAAAATCAACTGTACGTCCTTGTGAATCTGTAATACGCCCATCATCTAACATTTGCAGTAAAATATTAAACACTTCTGGGTGTGCTTTTTCAATTTCATCTAATAAAATGACAGAATACGGTTTACGGCGCACAGCTTCTGTTAATTGTCCGCCTTCTTCATATCCGACATACCCAGGAGGTGCTCCGATCAAACGAGATACGGCATGCTTTTCCATGTACTCAGACATATCAATTCGAATGATTTGTTCTTCGCTATCAAATAATGACTGCGCCAATGTTTTCGCAAGTTCCGTTTTCCCAACACCTGTTGGTCCTAAGAAAATAAACGAACCAATCGGACGATTCGGATCTTTAATTCCCGCACGAGCACGTAATACTGCATCCGCCACAAGACCGACCGCTTCTTCTTGTCCGATGACACGCTCTGATAAAATTTGCTCTAAACGAAGCAGCTTCTCACGTTCTCCTTCTACGAGCTTTGCAATTGGAATTCCAGTCCAGCGTGATACGATATTCGCAATTTCTTCTTCACTTACTTCTTCACGAAGAAGACGATTATCTTGCTGTTTATTCGCACTTGCTTCTTCTGCTTCTTTCAATTCTTTTTCTACAGCTGGAATTTTGCCGTGACGAAGCTCTGCTGCTTTATTTAAATCATAATTGCCTTCCGCTTCTTCTAGCTCCCTTCGCAAACGCTCTAGACTTTCGCGTAAATCGCGCACTTTATGAATTTCTTCTTTCTCTTTTTGCCACTGCGCCCGCATTCCACTTGCTTTTTCTTTTAAATCCGACAACTCACGCTGCAATGTTTGCAGGCGCTCCCTACTTGCCCGGTCTGTTTCTTTACTAAGCGCAGCCTCTTCAATTTCTAACCGCATAATACGACGTGTTATTTCGTCTAGCTCTGTTGGTAGCGAATCAATTTCTGTCCGAATCGTTGCACATGCTTCATCAACTAAATCGATTGCCTTATCCGGTAAGAAACGATCAGAAATATAGCGATCTGATAACGTTGCAGCTGCGACAAGAGCACGATCATGAATATTCACACTATGGTAAATTTCAAATCGTTCTTTTAAACCGCGCAAAATAGAAATCGTATCTTCAACTGTCGGCTCTTCTGCTAATACTTGTTGGAAACGACGCTCTAATGCCGGATCTTTCTCAATATATTTGCGATATTCATCAAGTGTTGTCGCCCCGATGCAATGCAGCTCGCCGCGCGCTAACATTGGTTTTAACATATTTCCGGCATCCATTGCTCCCTCTGTTTTACCAGCGCCAACAATTGTGTGCAGCTCGTCGATAAATAATAAAATCTTTCCTTCACTTTTTTTAATTTCATTTAAGACCGCTTGCAGACGTTCTTCAAATTCACCGCGGAATTTCGCTCCTGCAACAAGCGCGCTCATATCAAGCGCAAAAATCGTTTTATCTTTTAACCCTTCTGGCACATCTTTACGAACAATACGCTGCGCTAATCCCTCAACGATCGCCGTTTTCCCAACACCAGGTTCACCAATTAATACAGGATTATTTTTTGTTTTACGCGATAAAATGCGAATCACGCGTCTAATTTCACTATCACGTCCAATGACTGGATCAATTTTCCCTTGTCTTACTTCCGCTACTAAATCACGACCATATTTTTCTAAAGCTTCGTATGTTACTTCTGGATTTTGACTCGTCACTCTTTGATTCCCCCGAACTTCTGTTAATGCTTGCAATAACGCTTCTTTCGTAATACGAAGTGACGAAAATAATTCACGTATATCATTCGTTTTCTTTTCATCACATAATGCAAGAAGAATATGTTCCACTGAAATATAATCATCTTGCAAATACTTCGCTTCTTCTTCAGCTCTTACAAGCAGCCCTTGAAGCACACTTGTAATATAAACTTTCCCTACTTCTGCGCCTCCTCCTGTAACCGCTGGCTTTCGCTTTAACAAGCGTTCTACCCCTTGCACGAACTGATCTATATTTACATTCATCTTTTGAAAAATACGAATTGCTAATCCATCTTGTTGCTGAAGAAGCGCGGCTAAAAGATGTACAATATCAATATCTTGATGATGATGCTTAGTAGCAATTGATTGTGCACCCATAATCGCTTCTTGTGTTTTTGTCGTCATTCGATTTAAGTCCATCGCGCCACAACTCCTCTATAGTTTGACTTTTTTTGACCTTTGATTTGATTATACGACAAGTTGCCTATTTTATTCAACGATGAGGACCTTTTGACAATCTTATTTTTTGTAACTACTCAGTTATACCTTTTAGAAATTTAGAAAAGGGTATGATTCTAGTGAAAATACACCCCTTATTACCTATAGAAAGTTATTTTCATTTTTCAGCATATAGATTGCTGCCTTTCTTTGTTTTCAAACCTTGCACGTGGCAGGAAAAAGCACCGACCGCTCCTATACAGCGCCAGTCCCTCTCGACCATTTAAAAAAATGCTTTTCTGCCTTTTTTCATAGAGTGACTATATGAATCCATTTTGATTTTCCGACATATAGATTGCTGCTATGCAGAAAAAAAGGGGCCGCCTCTCGCTTTCTCCCTTTGCTTAAACTTCGCATGTGGCAGGAAAAGGCACTGACCGCTTCTATGCATGGCCAGATGCTCTCGCCCACCTAAAAAAAGATGGTTTTATGCCGTTTTTTTTAATTTGGATTTATATAAGTTGTTATCTTTTTTTTATTTATTCACCATAAGAAATCCCGCAGCTTATAACTGCGGGATTTCTTATGGTCTTCTTTTATATGTCCATTGTCTATTTTGATTTGTAACTTCTGGAAATTTATCTCCAGCAGAAAGCTTTACCATTTTCGGATCCTTAACCATACTTCCTGTTTCACCAATTTCAACATAAATACCATCATTAGGTGCTTTTTGACCAGCTCGGAATCGATGACTTTGTCCCATGTCCATTCTCCTTCCATTCCATCATTACATCTTTAGTATGTCCCATTTTAGAAAACCTTTTCTGTTATGTTTAGGAAACCAAGCTCATATAATGAAATTACACATTTTAGCAGGAGATACATCAGTATATGTAGAAACAAAAAAAACTGGTCATAAAGACCAGTATCAAAGGAGAGTCAAACAACTTATACGAGAAGATTACATTTTCATTATAAACACGATAATCCCCACATTGTAACCCCTTTCACAAATTGTACAAAAGGAAAGGAACATTATTCGAACTTTCAGAAAAAAACTTGACTTTTCTCGTTACCAACGACAAATAGTAGACAACGCAATCATACAGGAATTAAGATGAATATACACAAAACTTTTTATAAAAGGTGTGAGACGCATGAAAAAACAACATTTAATTGCATTAGATTTAGATGGCACTTTACTTACAGACCAAAAAATAATTTCAGCTCGTACAAAACAAACCATTGCAAAAGCAAAAGAACAAGGCCATATCGTTGTAATCTCAACGGGCCGTCCATTTCGTGCGAGTCATGCATATTATAAAGAACTTGGCTTAAATACACCGATTGTAAATTTCAACGGTGCATACGTTCATCATCCACTTGATATGAACTGGGGAATGCATCACTCTCCACTCGAACTTACTACTGCTCAAGAAATCGTTCGTACGTGTATGGAATTTGGAGTAGAAAATATTTACGCAGAAGTAATTGATGATGTATATATGAAACAACTTGATGAAGACAAAAAACATATTTTCGAGTTCGGCTCTCCGAACATCTTCACAGGTGATTTACTCAATATTTTACAAGATCATCCAACTTGCTTATTAATTGATGCACATGAGTCAAAATCCAATTCTATTCGCCAACATTTAACAGATATGCATGCAGAAGTAATTGATCACCGCAAATGGGGAGCTCCTTGGCCGATTATTGAAATTGTGAAAAGCGGGTTAAATAAAGCAATTGGCCTCCAAAAAATTTCAAGTCACTACAATATCCCAAAAGAACGTATCATCGCGTTTGGTGATGAGGATAACGATTTTGAAATGATCGAATTTGCCGGACATGGAATCGCCATGGGGAACGCCATTCCAGAATTAAAATCATTAGCAAATCACATAACATTATCAAACGAAGAAGACGGCATTGCCCTTTATTTAGAGGAGGCACTTGGATTGTAAGGTGAAAATTTCCTACTTATAGTCTGACGCCAAGCGCACATACTATAGGAGACACAGCAAATGTGTCCATGCTTTTCTGCTAAAAGGAGGCATTACGAATGGGTAAAAAGAACAAATCAAAACGTTTCGTGCAACAAGGAGCAGATTCTATTATGCAACACGACGCAAGATTCCCATACCGTGGTACATTAGCTGAAGCAGAAAAAGAACAAAAAAACTCTTCTCTCGGAGGGTTCTAATGGGTAACTTACTATTCCAACAAGCACGAGATGCCGTCTCACAAGCTGTATCTTGTTCCAATGACAGCGAACAGCAAGCACTTGTTAATAAAGCAAAAAATGCATTGCAGTCCGCTTATACGAATTCTTCTACTGCCGAAAAAGTACAATTGCACGAAATGCAAGAAGAGCTGCAAAGCATTTCAACAACTGAGTAAATGTGACTAGAGAAACAAACAAAAAGAGGACCAAATACGGTCCTCTTTTATTAATCTTTACGGAACAATCCAAATACCCCAACTGTTTCAAGAACGTTTGTGAATGCACCTGGATCTACCTTTTTAATAATTCTTTCTAATTCATATAACTCGTAACGAGTAATAACGATCATTAACATCTCTTTGTTTTCATTCGTAAACGCACCTGTTGCTGGAACTGAGGTAATTCCTCGAACTAATCGTTCATGAATTGCCTTTCGCACCTCTGTCCCATTTTTCGTTACAATGAATGCCGTAATTTTCACATGACGTGTATGTATGGCATCAATAATGCGTGAAGATACATATAATGTCACTAACGTATAAAGCGCCTTTTCCCAACCATATAAATAACCGGCTGCGATAATAATAATCGCATTAAATAAGAAGAAATACGTTCCGACCGGCTTACCTTTCATTCTAGATAAAATCATCGCAATGATATCTAAACCACCTGTTGAAGCTCCCCATTTTAAAGCAAGCCCTACACCTACCGCAGAAATTAGCCCTCCAAAAATGGCATTTAAAATAATATCATGCGATACCGCTTTGACTGGCACGATTTCTAAAAATAGCGTCATAAATGCGACACTTAAAAAACTAAAGAACGTAAATGATTTCCCCACTTTTTTCCAAGCTAAAATAACAACCGGGATATTAAACAAACTAAAAAGTACTCCCGTAGAAATATGAATTGACAGAAAATCTCCTAACACTTGAGAAAGCAATTGTGACAATCCAGCAAAACCGCTGGCGTATACTTTCGCTGGTGTTAAAAATAAGTTCATTCCAATTGCATTTAACAAACCGGCAATGATAACAACGACTAATTTTTTAGCAAGTTCGGCATAATTCAGTTTTAAGTCCATATCTCCCAGTCCACCTTTATATAAATTCCATCGTATACATTATACATAGTCTTAACGAAAACGGAAATGATAAACGTACAACCGTTATGAAGGGAGTTGAATCATATGCCTCATACAAGTGACAATGACAAAAAAGCGCGTGATAATAACGCAAAACGCACACAAAAAAATGAAGAACAACAAAAAAATATAGCGCAAGGAAAACGCGCTTACTCCAAAAAGACGGATCATCTATAAAGTGAAACTTTAATCAGTGGGGTTCTTTTCATCCCCCACTGATGGAAAGCCCGCTCAATCGGTCACATGCTAACAGTTATTCCCCACCTATCTTCTTAGTTCTTTCTGCATCTTGAGGTAGGGGCTTACTGCCCACGAATAGCGGAATGAAATGTAGCTTTCATCAGCAAACCATTCTTACTCGGATCCTCTATTTCATACAAACAAGTCCTCCTCGTACATCGACATTTTCGTTGATGTACTTTTTTATTTCGTAACTACTCAGCCATACATTTCATTTAGAAGTTTAGTAAGGAGTATAATTCCAGCAAAAATACGCCCCTTATTACCTATAATCGCTGCCTTTCTTTGTTTTAAAACTTTGCGCGTGGCAGGAAAAGGCACTGACCGCTACTATACATAGCCAGTCCCTCTCGACCACTTAAAAAAATGCTTTTCTATCAATTTTTCATAGAGTGACTGAGTAGTTACTTTATTTCTACAAAAGTCATCTCGAGTTCACATCATGTTCACTTCCTTTTTCTACAATAGTAATAACAATTTTCGGATGAGGTGTTTACATGAAACGAAGACAATTATTTATTGCAGTAGCGACGCTCGGTACATTAATGTTAGCTGCCTGCGATCCAAAAGATAGTTCCGATCCCATCGCAACTTCTACTACTAGTACGATAACAAAAGGCGAATTTGATAAGGCGTTAAAAGAACGCTTCGGAAAAGATATGCTTTATGAAATGATGGCACAAGATATTATGACTAAAAAATATAAAGTGTCTGATGATGAAGTTGATAAAGAATTTAATAAAGTGAAAGAACAAGCAGGTGATAATTTTAAAACATTCCTTGAAAGTAACCGTATGAAAAACGAAGACGATTTAAAAAAACAGATTCGTTCTAGCTTAGCCATCGATAAAGCAATCAAGCAAACGATAACGGAAAAAGACATAAAAGCCCGATATAAACCAGAAATTAAAGCTAGCCAAATTTTAGTAAACGATGAACAAACGGCAAATGATATAAAAAGACAACTGAATAGCGGCGCATCATTTGAAGAATTAGCAAAAAAATATTCCGAAGATATGGTTTCAAAAGAAAATGGTGGCGATTTAGGTTACTTCGGCCCCGGAAAAATGGTACCTGAATTTGAAGATGCTGCTTATAAATTAAATGTTGGTGAAGTAAGCGAACCTGTAAAATCAACAAAAGGCTACCATATTATTAAGTTGACAGACAAAAAAGAATTAAAGCCATACGATGAAGTGAAAGATTCTATTCGCAAAACACTTGAAACTGAGCGCATACAAGATAATACATGGCGCCAAAAAGTATTAATCGACGAATTAAAGAAAGAAAATATTAAAGTAAAAGACGACGACTTAAAAGATACTTTTACACGTTTAGGGCAATCATAAAAAACAGCCGAACAAATTACATTTGTTCGGCTACTTTTTTATTACTTTTTAAAATATGTCCAACCTTCTTCTTGATAAACCTTTTCTTCTTTCATCAATTTACCAAGAGCACGTTTGAAAGCTGCTTTACTCATCTGAAAACGCTCCCCGATATCTTCTGGGTGGCTCTTATCCCAAAATGGCATTGCACCGCCGCGGCTTTCCATATACTCATAAATAACCGCTGCATCGTCTTCCATTCCTTCTTCTTTACGAGGAAGAAGAGAAATATTAATTGTTCCATCTTCTTTCACATCAATAATACGACCTGTTACACGCTCTCCAATACGCACTTGCTCTTTGCGCTCAGAATGGTGCAAGAAAGCACGAAAATGTTCATCCGTAAATACAAATGATCCCACTTGCAACGAACGGTACACACGACCATTTACATTTTTATTGTACATAGATGGCGTCGCTTCCACTACAATCTCTTGCATATCCGCATCTCTTGCTGGAAGAGCGATTAAACGGCCGCGATTTGTTAGTTTTAATGTACAATACAATTCATCGTCTTCTTGCGGCCATACTGGTGTATAAATTGGAAACTCATCAGCTGGAATTAATATATCTTTCGAAACACCGATATCAACAAACACCCCTAGACGAGGCTTCACTTCCACAACTTTTACCCAATTCCAATCCTCTGTTGTAATAAGTGGTGTTTTCATCGTTGCTGCTAAACGCTCTTGATGATCGTGATATAAAAACACATCGATTGTGTCGCCTTCTTCAATTTCTCCAGCAACTTCATTTTTATGTAAAAACACTTCATCTTCTTCGTAACCGACCATATATCCAATTTCTGTTTCGCGTAAAACCGTTACTTCTTCAATCGCTCCTGGTTGTAACTTCATAGTTTTAATTCCCTTCTCTATATAATTTATCTTATTCTAACAGGTGGTATCTTCATATAAAAACATCCGCATCGAGAACAGCTTTATATTATTTTTTATCATTCCAAAGAAAGTTTCATTATACACGTTTTTTCCTTTATTTGTCCAACTGACCAAAATTCACTATAATAGAGGTGGAATTTAATTTGGAGGTGCTTATTATGGCAAAAGATAGTTCTTTTGATATCGTTTCAAAAGTAGAGTTTCCAGAAGTAACAAACGCGATTAATATCGCTTTAAAAGAAATTCAAACTCGCTATGACTTTAAAGGAAGCAAAAGCGACATTAAATTAGAAAAAGAGGAAATCGTATTAACTTCTGACGACGAGTACAAATTAGATCAAGTTAAAGACGTTTTGATTTCAAAATTAATTAAGCGTGAAGTTCCGATCAAAAACTTAGATTACGGCAAAGTCGAAAACGCTTCTGGCGGTACAGTACGTCAACGCGCAAAATTACAACAAGGCATTGATAAAGAAAATGCGAAAAAAATTAATAACATTATTAAAGACTTAAAATTAAAAGTAAAAACACAAGTACAAGATGACCAAGTTCGTGTAACAGGAAAAAGCCGAGATGACCTACAAGCAGTTATCACAGCCGTGCGCGGAGCTGATTTACCAATCGACGTACAATTTATCAACTATCGATAGTCATACATAAAGTGAAACTTTAATCAGTGGGGGTTTTCTTCCCCCCACTGATTATTAGCCCTCACCAATCGGGCTTTTACGGGCAGTTTATCTCCCACCTTACTTCTTTGCTTTCGCTGAAGTTTGAGGCGGGAGTATTATTGCCCACGAATAGCGGGATAAAAAGAGCTGACCAAAATCCACTTTTTTTGGTCAGCTTCTTTTATTTTTGGCGATGTTTTAAAACAATGTTGAAATTAAATAACTTTTAAGGGAAGCCATTTTGACTTCCCTTAATTCGCTTTTAAAGAAATTTATACATCAATCATTTTTTATTATCATGTAACGTAAATATGTTTTTTCAGCCATTGTCTGAAATACTGCAACTGTTCCTCAGAATGGAAATAGTGTTCTCCATTCTCCATTACTTGCAAATTACAGTTAAAACGTTTATTAAATTCAGATACAACGTCAAACTCACATAAGTTATCTTCTGAACCATAGAGAATTGAAGTTGGATTATTCCAAGCAACAATAGGATGTTCTTTCACATAACAGTAGTAATCCCAATAGAGAGTTTGTCCAATAGGTGTAGAAATTTCTTTCTCTATTTTTAGTCTACTCTCACTTACGTTAAACCATGTCATCATATTATTTATGATACGTTCCATATTTACCACAGGAGAGAGAAACAAACACTGCTTCAACGGCTCATGGCTATATTCTAATAGGCTAAAATATGCTCCCATGCTACAAGCAAAAATGCTTATATTATTTGATAACGATTTTGCATAGGTCATAATTGTATTAAGGTCTTGAACACAGTTTTGAACTTTGCAAAGATAAGTATCATCCTTACGGTCACCATGTTGAGGTAAATCAAAACTAAGCACTTGATAACCTACTGCTGTTGCTTCTTCTGCAAATACAATAATCGAGTCATCTGCCTTATTTGACATGTTACCATGCACCACCACAAATAACTTATCTGATTTGTCACCCCACAAAATTACTGGAATATTTTCTATTTTGAAATTATTTTTTATCATTACAATTTATCCTCCATGAAATATAAATAATTCGTCATTCCAAATATTACAAATGTATATACCTAAATAAATATTGGCTCTCTTTCTTTAAAATCTGTTATTCTTGTATAAGCATGGGCTACATTGCATTGAACCATAAAGTTCTTGATTTTAACAACTTCTTTGTCAGTTTCAAATAATTGTAGCCATTTAAACCAATACAAATAATTGCTGATATATTTAGTTGCAACACCATTAAACTTATTCATCCACTTTTTTAATTTGCTGTGTACAGCATTAATGTGTTGAATATGGTAAATTCCTTCTTTATGTTTTCCTCTTTGTATACGTTTATGTTCCAATGAACAATCTTTGGCAAACTGAACATAACTCTTATGACTATCAGTACAAAAGATAGAGTTATCCCCTACACGACCGTCATATAGTCTTTCTAATTCTTGGTGTGTCATTCTACCTCTACATAGTAACTCCATAATTAGATTACCCTGTCTATCAATAGCAGTAGCAATACAAACCTGTTCGTTAGATATACCTCTCTTTTTAATCTGTTTGCCTCTTTTACGAGATTTTCTCGGCATTTTAGAAGGTTTTGTACCTTTGAAACTCTCTGCAAAGAATACTTCATCAGCCTCAATTACTCCCTCAACAGAGCCTACACCAAAAAATGACCTTAATACAATCAAGTATTTTGTGTCTCCAAAAGAAACTTGTTGCAATATTAATCTCTACAATTTTAGCACTCTTTCTAATGGAATAACCTGCAATCATACATTTAGCGTATTTAAGCCATTTATCTAATGTTTTCTTGCTTTTGTAAGTGGCAGAGTTTGTGAAGTCAGTAAAAGTCTTGTTGCAGGATTTACAAATATATCGTTGCTTCCCTTTATACTTGCCGTTTCTTGATACAGTTTCAGCACTACAATGTGGGCAGATTTTTCCCTTGGCAGATCTAAATTCCTTGACTTCTTGTGTTACTTGACCTACTTGTGTACCTAATACAAGCAGTTCTTCTAAATAGGAAAGCAACTGTTCTTGTTGAGATACTGATAGTTTTTGAATATCTGAAATCAAAGAATTGACACTTGCCATAATAATACCTCCAAACCTGTATGTATATATGGCTTAATTATAGTATATCTTCTATTTAATATATCGATTTTCAACATCGATTTAAAACATAGCCTTATTTTTCAATATGATTCCGTTCCTTTTCGCTTCTTTACCAATACAAGAAAGATGATAAACAACACATTCACACCTACTAAAGCAGCAATAAACGACCAGTTCCATCCTGATTTTTCGGCAAGCGCATATACATTCGCAGTTTCTCTTTTCAGCACAATGTAGTATTTTCCATTCTCTTCTCGCACTCTATCATCTTCTAACAATCCGCGCAGCTCATGATCTTTCCCAAATTCATTTGCATCAAGTTCCATCTTTTGCGTTTCCGTTGTGTTATTTATCGCGATAAGCGTTGTTTCACCTTTATACTTGCGCTTTATTATACTCATACCATCTTTATCATTTAATAATTCAAATGTTCCGTAACGAAGTGATGGTAATGTTTTGCGAAGTTCTCCTAATTTCCCTATATACTGCAAAAACTTCTCATCTGATTTAAAATCCATTAAACGGCGATTATCAGGTACCTTTCCGCCATCTAATGCGATTTCAGTACCATAATATACAAACGGAATGCCAGGTGATGTATATAAATAGACCAGCGCTAATTTTAAGCGGGCCGGTGGATAATATTTATTTTCTTTCGCTTTTCTAACAAAACGATCCGTTTGACTATCATCTACAAACGTCCCTTCCAAACGATCGTCGCCGCTTTTTGTCACATCATACAATGACTTTACAGAAATATTCGGCTTTGCAAATACGTCTGTCATACGCTCTTGATAAGCTTGATTCATTACTCCTTTCGCTCCTTCCGTTTGCGTATCCGTTATTACAAAAAAATGTTGTTTTACACTTTGTGCAGATGCAATCACTTCATTCAAAACTGACTTCGGAATATTCTCGTTATGTATCAAATGATAACCATCTATATCCGTCTGCTTAATCCATTGTTTAGCATATTCAATCGTGCCCGTTTGCTCTTCATTATTCACTACAAATTCAAGCATTACTTTCATATCTCGCTCGTGCGCTTCTTGGACGAGTTGTTGCATGTCCTTCATCGTACCAAAATGTTCATTCATTTTTGTTATATCAGTTGGATAATACCCATCATATTTACTACTTGCAGTGGGTGGTGACAACAATATAGCAGTAAAGCCCATCTCTTTTATATAATCCAGTCGCTTTATAATCCCTTGTATATCTCCCCCTTGATATGCTTCTAAACGATTCGTATCAATCTCTTTATCATTTCTTGAATCGCCATTATTAAAACGATCGATCATAATAGAATACACAATTTCATCTTCCCACGACCTTGTTTCCTCAGCCGACACATGAATAGGTAATTGACATACAAACAATAGACATATGAAACATACAAAATATCGCTCTAACTCCCTCTTCACATTGCTTCCCCCAACTTTTCTAATTATAAGAAAAGTATAACAATTTAAATCCATCTCGTATACTAACGCATTTCGATTACACAGAAGTGCTTCATGTTATATTTCCTCACATTAAAAAATAATTTTTCGGAAAAATCTGTTGATTTATTATATTTTTTTGAATATGATACTAAATATATTATCTGATGTTAGTTTATATAACATAACAGGAGGGAAAACGATGCATATGGAGGATACAGTATTTGTTTTTTTATCTACTGTCATGGTGATGATTATGACACCTGGGCTTGCTTTATTTTACGGAGGAATGGTTCGCAGTAAAAATGTACTTAGTACAACGATGCACAGTTATAGTGCGATGGCAATCGTGTCTATTCAATGGATTTTCATCGGTTATTCTTTAGCATTCGGTCCTGATTGGAATGGGCTTATCGGTAATTTTGATTGGTTCGGTCTACAACATGTTACATTCACACCAAATGAAGCCTACAGTGCGACAATTCCGCATAACTTATGTATGATGTTCCAACTTATGTTCGCAATTTTAACTCCTGCTTTAATTTCCGGTGCATTCGCAGAACGAATGCGGTTTTCCGCTTTTCTTATCTTCATCTTACTTTGGACGACACTTGTATATGACCCCGTTGCTCATTGGGTTTGGGGCATCGGCGGATGGCTTCGCGAACTCGGTGCACTCGATTTCGCAGGGGGAAATGTTGTTCATATTACATCCGGTGTGGCTGGTCTCGTCTTAGCTATTTTCCTCGGAAAACGAAAAGATGCTCACGACTCTTCACCGCATCATTTACCATTTACAATTCTAGGAGCAGGGTTATTATGGTTTGGCTGGTTCGGTTTTAACGTCGGTAGTACATTAACGTTAAATGACGTTGCACTCGCCGCGTTTATTAATACAAATACTGCCGCTGCAGCTTCCGCACTCACATGGATGCTGACGGAATGGTTTTTCCAAACAAAACCAACTGTACTAGGTGCCGCTTGCGGGGCCGTTTCTGGTCTCGTCGCCATTACACCAGCTTGCGGGTTCGTAACACCACTCTCCGCTCTGATTATCGGTGCAATCGGCGGCGCACTTTGCTTTTTAGCAGTCTATTTCTTAAAACATAAACTCGGTTACGACGACGCACTTGATGCCTTCGGTTGTCACGGCATTGGCGGAACTTGGGGCGGCGTTGCAACAGGACTTTTCGCTACAACATCCGTTAACAGCGCAGGCGCAGACGGACTATTTTACGGAAATGCTGCTCTTCTTTGGAAACAACTCCTTGCCATTGGAGCGACTTATGCCTTCACAGCTATAGCCACGTATGCAATCATTAAAGGAATCAGTTTATTCCTCCCAGTTCGTGCGCATGAACATGAAGAGAAAATGGGCCTCGATCTTTCCCTTCACGGCGAAAGAGCATATGAGCAAATTGAATCACTTGGGGATATGTTTGATGGGAAGTTAGACCACCAAGGAGATTACAATTCACCAAGGTAGGTTATATCGAAACAAAAAGAAAGAAACAGAGAATGAGCGCTCTGTTTCTTTCTTTTTGCAACAAGGTATCGAAAACTTATTTTTCTTTACGTTCCACTGCATTCTTAATTTCTTTCATAAGTTCATTCATTTGTTTTTCATTACTTGATTTATCTTTTACATATTGCAACAAGCGAAGTATTAATAGTATTGCTAAGAAATACAAAGTGAACTTTGTTAAATCATAGAGAGTATTGAAGAATAATGAAGAAAAGGGAAAAAACCACCTAAACGGCCCTATCGCTAAGAAACTTAAAAGCAAAGCCAACCATACATGGTTTTTATTCATATTTCGGCACCTTCCTTTTCATGTATTTCGAAAAGAAATCTGACAAGCAACAGTCCAAGACAAATATTTATAAAAAACCTTATACTTTTTCAGCTATAGCGATGCCTATCCTATGAATATTTTACCACATATTCCCTATCTGCTATCAATCTTTATTTAAAAACGAACTATCCATAAACCTTCCATCAGTGTTAAATACAATCACACCGACGGTAGGTTCCCTTTATTCTTTAATATCAATCCCATACTCTTTAAACCAAACATGAATTTGCCCTAAATGCGCCAACAACTGCGGTCCTGTCATAAGCTGACCAAACCACGGTGTTTGAAATGCACTGCCGCCTGATTCAATTAATCCATGCAACTGTTCGTTATCAAATAACTCATGGAGAATCGACTGTTTATCTGTTAATAGCTCTTGTAACCATGATGTGACAGCCTTCGTGTAGTATGGATTATGTGTTTTCGGGTATGGACTTTTCTTTCTATACAGCACATCATTTGGCAAGACACCTTCTAACGCCTTGCGCAATAGACCTTTTTCGCGGTTTTTATACATTTTCATTTCCCAAGGAATATTCCACGCATATTCGACAAGGCGGTGATCAGCAAATGGCACACGCACTTCTAAGCTAGCCCCCATACTCATCCGATCTTTTCGGTCAAGCAACGTTGTCATAAACCAAATCATATTTAAATAAAATAATTGTCTTCTTTTTGCATCTAATACACTTTCTCCTTCTAACGCCGGGGTTTCACGCACTGATTCTTCATAGCGATATTGAACATACTCTTGTAAATTTAGTTTTTTACGCCATTCTTTTTTTAACAATTGTTCACGAGCCTCTGTTGAGCGCATCCATGGAAACGCGCTGGATTGTAAATCATCCTCTCGGTAAAACCACGGATAACCACCAAAAATTTCATCAGCGCATTCCCCTGATAAACTTACGACAAAATCTTGTTTAATTTCTCGGCAAAACCACTTTCCAGCACAGTGGGATCCGAAGCTTGGAATTCACGTGACTTGAAGTCGCGG
>JADMIO010932608.1_pt1 | contig 57531 bp, 56 predicted proteins | sample 8958161 | NCBI WGS metagenome assembly JADMIO01 (sample SAMN16585339, study PRJNA669376) | soil metagenome | isolation source: Crop rotation soil | place: USA: Cullars Rotation, Alabama | collected 2011 | reverse complement strand
CGCGACAACTTGTCCACGTGGAATTCTAAGCTTAGGATCCCAATGTGCTGGAAAGCGCCCAGCCGCTACAATCCGGGCTCCCACATCGAAGCGAACGCGGCGCGTGAGCGCGCCCGCGGCCCCAGGAGCCCAACACCATGATCAGCACCGGCGAGCTGCGCAAGGGCGTGACCATCGAGCTCGACAACGAGCTCTGGAAGATCCTCGACTACCACCACATCAAGATGGGTCGCGGCTCGGCCCAGGTCCGGATCACGCTCCGGAACGTCAAGCGCGGCCAGACGATCGAGCGATCGTTCCAGGCCGGCACGAAGTGGCCCCGCGCCCAGATGGAGAACCGGCCCGTCCAGTTCCTCTACCGCGACGGCGACGACTACCACTTCATGGACACCGACACGTACGACCAGTTCATGCTCACCGGTGAGTCCCTCGGCGACGCGACGGGCTACCTCAAGGACGGCATGACGCTCGACCGGACGAGCTACCAGGGCGAGACGATCGGCGTCGAGCTCCCGGTCTCGGTCGATCTCCGGGTCGACACGACCGAGCCGGGCTTCGCCGGCGACACCGCGCAGGGCGCTCGCAAGCCGGCGACCACCGAGACGGGCATCGTCGTGCAGGTGCCGCTGTTCGTGAACGAGGGCGACACGATCCGCGTCGACACGCGGACGGGGGAGTACCAGACCCGCCTCTAGGGCTCGAGTGGTGGTGGACGGGGCGGACACGAAGGGATGATCCTGCCCAAGGTCCGGGATCCCCGATTCATCACTGTCCGCCGAGGCGGCACGCTCCGCGCCGACGACCATCGCCTGCTCGCGATCTGGGCGGCGGCGTGCGCCGAGCATGTGCTCCCGGCATTCGAGGCGGTGCGACCCGATGACGACCGCCCGCGTCGAGCCATCGAGCTCGCGCGCGAATGGGCCGCAGGCGAGGTTTCGTGGTGGGCTGCGCGGAGCGGGGGCGGCCACGCGAACGCCGCGGCACGCGACCTCCGCGGCGCCGCGCGGTTTGCCGCCTATGCGGCAGGACAGGCCGCAGCGGTGGGCCACGTGGCGGCGCACGAGCTCGGTGCGGCCGCCTACGCGGTCAGGGCGGCGCGCACCCAGAACGGGGCAGTGGAGGATCTGGCGGCCGGACGCGCGGAGTGCCGCTGGCAGCGCACCCAGCTCCCGGAGGCGATTCGCGAGCTGGTCCTGGACGACCAGCGGCTCCGGAACGCGATCTGCTGGAACGCCTTCGACTGCTGAGCGGCTCTAGGATCGACTGGATGGAACCGATCGCGAGTCCCGCCGCCGAACCCGGCTTGGCTGCTTCCATGCGGATCCTCTCGGTTGGGGAGGCGGCGCGGGCGATCGCCTCGACCGTTCGCGCCGACGAGCAGCTGCGGGACCTGTGGGTGGAGGGCGAGGTCGGTCGGGTCACGATCTCGTCCGCCGGGCACGCCTACTTCACGCTGAAGGACGACCGGGCGGCGCTGCAGTGCGTGTGGTTCCGGGACGACCGCGTTCGATCGCCGTTTCAGCCGCAGACGGGCCTGCGTGTCGTGGCGCACGGACGGGTCGACGTGTACGAGGCGCAGGGCGCACTGCAGCTGTACGTCGACTCGATCCAGCCGTCGGGGGTGGGGGACCTCGCGATCCGCTTCGAGCAGCTGAAGGCGAAGCTCGCGGCGGAAGGGCTGTTCGCGTCGGAGCGGAAGCGCGCGCTCCCGCCGCGCCCGCGCGTCGTAGCGGTCGTCTCCTCGCCGACCGGTGCGGCCTGGAAGGATGTCTGCCAGGTCTTCGCGCGGCGGTGGCCACTGACGCGGGTCGTGCTCGTCGCCTGCCAGGTGCAGGGGGACGGGTCGGCGGAGTCGATCGTGCGGGCCTTGCGGCGGATCGAGAAGCACGTCGCGACGCTCGCCGCGGAGGGGCGCGCTACCGATGCGCCGGCACTCACGATCGTGGCGCGCGGTGGCGGCTCGATGGAGGACCTTTGGTCGTTCAACGACGAGCGCGTCGTTCGGGCGATCGTCGCGCACACGCTCCCGGTCGTGAGCGGGGTCGGGCACGAGGTCGACGTCACGCTCACGGACTTCGCCGCGGACGTGCGAGCTGCGACTCCGACCGCGGCCGCGGAGCTCGTGATCCCGGACCGCGTCGAGTACGCGAGCGCGATCACGCGTGGAGCCGACCGCATGCGCGTGGCGGGCACCCGGGTGCTCGTGGCCGCGCGACGCGACCTCGACGCGGAGCGGCGGGTGCTCGACCGCTTGAACCCGGCGGTGCGGCTCGTCGCCACGCGGCAGCTCGCCGGTGACCTGCTGGATCGCGCAACGCGAGCGGTCCGCGTTCGACTTGCGAATGCCTCGACGGCAGAGGAGCGGCTCGCGGATGCGTTGCCGAGTCTGGCTTCGCAGCTGCTTCGCGAGCGTCGAGCGGCGGTTGGCGCGGCCGCGGCAGCCCTCGCGGTCCTCGGGCCGCAGGCAACGCTGGAGCGCGGCTACGCGATCGTCCGAAAGGCGGCCGACGACTCCATCGTTCGCGACCCCGTCGAGGTGAGTGCCGGATCTCGCCTCCGTGTCCGCGTCGCGCGTGGCGAGTTCCCGGCAACGGCAGGTGACACCAGCGTCAATTCGAAGCCCGGCTCGTAGCCGGGCCCAGCAAACCGGTTCCCAGGAGGAGGGTGGAGATGCAGCAATTCGTGCTCGGCGGCGGGCGCCGCCAATGGATCGCGCTTGGCTTGGCGCTCGGGCTCGCGGTTGCGGCGGTGGGAACCGTCGCGGCGAAGAAGGTCGACTGCCGATCGACCATCGCCGGGACCTACGACAAGCCGGCTGGCGGCCTGTACAACCTCTCCGCTGACGGCACGATCACCGGGAGCCTGTCGGAGACGAGCCAGGAGCGCGCGGGACAGGGCGACACCTTCCTGGGCCAGTGGCAGTGCGACGGCGCCCACGTCACCGGCCACGACTTCCGCTGGGTCGATGCCAGCCCCAGGCAGCTCTCGCGGACCGACTGGGACGCGACGTTCAGCCCGGACGGCGGCGGGACCTTGACGATCCATTTCGAGTTCGCGCGAGTGCCCGAGACAGCGACCGCAGAGCAGGTTGTCGCGGCGCCGGTGCTGTTCGACGATCACATCGTCGCCACGCGCATCGCGACGCCCTGATCGGTGGTCGAGATCGCGATCGTCCTCGTGATTGCGGCAGTCGCGGTTGCGATCGGGATCAGGTTCGGTATGGTGGTCGCACCACGGCTCGGGCGATTGCTCGACCGGGTGACAGAGCACGACGACGAGCCGCAAGCCGAGGAGCCGCGTGACCGAGCCGACTGACGGGACGCCCATCGCCCAGCTCTCGTTCGACGACGCCCTCGCGGCCTTCCAGCGGACCGTCGCCGAGCTCGAGACCGGCGGCCTGGCGCTGGAGCGCGCCCTCGCCCTCTTCGAGCGTGGCACGGCGCTGCACGAGCACCTCGCGAAGCTCCTGACCGAGGCCGAGCTGAAGGTCCAGCAGCTGGTCACGCGAGCCGGCGGGGCCCTCGAGACCATTGACGTCGCGCCGGACGCCGCGCGCGACACCGAGTGACGTCCCGGTAGCTGGAAGACAGCCGATGTCGGGCGAGGCGGTTCGTGATCTCCGCGGACGGACGCGCGGCGAGATTCTGGAGCCCGGCGACGGAGGGTACGAGCCGGCTCGAACCGCCTACAACGCGATGGCGACCGGACGTCCGGTCGCGATTCTTCGGCCCGCCGACCTCCCCGACGTCGTCGCCGCGGTCCGCTGGGCAGCGGAGGCGGGGCTCGCGATCGGCGTGCGGGGCGGCGGCCACAGCGTCGCCGGCCACTCGTCTCCGAACGGGGCAATCCTCATCGACCTGTCCCGGTGGCGCGGAGCGACGGTCGACCCGACGGCCAGAACGGCGGACGCACTCGCGGGGTCCCGGCTGATGGACCTCGACGCGGCGACGTTTGCCTACGGCCTCGCGGCTCCATCTGGGACGTTCATCGACACCGGGATCGGCGGCCTGACCCTGACCGGCGGGATCAGCTGGCTGCTGTCGTCGGAGGGGTTCGCATGCGATGCGCTGATCGGCGCCCAGCTCGTGACGGCAGACGGGGACGTCCTCGAGGTCGACGAGCAGCGCGAGCCCGAGGTGCTCTGGGGCCTTCGCGGCGGCGGTGGCAACTTCGGCGTCGTCACGCACCTGCGATATGCGCTGACGCCGGTTCCGGCGATGTTCGGCGGACGCCTCCGGTTCCGGGGCGACGCCCTCCGCGAGGCGATCCTCCGAGCGCTCGAGGTCGAGGCGTCGGCCCCCGATGAGCTCGTCCTCGCGATGGTCGCGTGGCGCGCCGAGGACGGCTCGCCAGGAATCTCCGTGAACGTGGGATGGCGCGGCGACCCGGAGGGCGGCATGGCGGCGATCCGTGCCCTGACGGACCACCCCGCCTGCTATGAGACCGACCTCAAGGCGATGAGCTGGCTCCAGCTCCAGTCGCTGTACCAGCCGATCCCGTTCGGGCTGCGACAGTACTGGAAAGGCCATCTCGTCGGGCGCCTGGACGAGCGCCTCGCCGACGCCCTGCTCGCGTCCGCGTCCGAGGCGACGAACGAGTCATTCGCGCTCGTCGAGCTCATCCATGGCCGGGCACATCGGATCCCGGAGTCGTCGGCTGCCTTCGGCGGCCGCGCCGCTGTGGCAAACGTGACCGCGCTCGCGATCTGGAGCGACCCGGCCGACGACGAAGCGGAGATCGCCTGGGCACGCCGGTTCGCCGACCGCGTTTCGCCACTCTCGCTCCGAGGCGGCGGCTACCTCAACTACCCGGAGCTCGACCAGACGGCAGGGCGCGTGGCGGCGGCCTACCCGCCGGATTCCTGGGCGCGATTGCAGCAGCTCAAGCGGCGCCTGGATCCCACGAACCGTTTCAGGTTCAACGCGAACATCCCGCCCGCGGATGCCTGATCTCGCCCACGCATCCTCGTTCGGGGCCGCCGCGGCGGCATACGCGGCTAATCGGCCCGATTATGCCGAGGCAGCCGTCCGCTGGGCGCTCGAGCTCGCGCCGGGCACGCGGGTGCTCGACCTTGGGGCGGGGACGGGCAAGCTCACGGGGACGCTGGTGGCGCTCGGGCTCGATGTCGTCGCGATCGAGCCTGATCAGGCGATGCTGGCGGAGCTGCATCGGACGCTGCCCGATGTGCGGGGCTACCCGGGCAGCGCCGAGGCCATTCCACTGGCGGACGGCTCTGTGGATGCCGTGGTGGCCGGGAACGCCCTGCACTGGTTCGACATGGCAGTCGCCGGTCCCGAGATCGCGCGCGTGCTTGCGCCTGGCGGTGTCCTCGCGGGCCTCTGGAACGTGCTGGACGATCGAGTCGACTGGATCGCCGAGCTCGAGCGGGTCGCCGGTCCGGCGGCGATCGGACCCCGCGATACGTTCAGCAGCTGGCGTGCCGCCACCTCGAGGCTGCACCTCCCAGCCGGGGGCGGCCCGGCGAGGTTCGGCGAGCCCGAGCAGGCCGAGTTTCCGCACGTGCAACCGCGAACGGCAGACACCCTCGTGGATACCCTCGGAACGCGGGCGGGCATGCTCGTGATGCCCGAGTCGGAACGGTCCGCCTCGTTGGATCGAATAGGAACCTTCCTCGCGAGCCGGCCCGAGACCGCGAACGGCGAGTTCAGCCTGCCAATGCTGACGGGCGTGCTCCGCGTCCAGCAAGCCTGAACGTCATGCCCGCATGACGAGCGCCGCCCGGGTCGACGGGTGACGAACGTGCCCCTCGAGCTCGACCGCTCGCAGATCCTCGCCTTTCGGCGCCGTGTGCAGTCCCTGGACTCACGCCTCCCGATGGGTGGCGCCTCTCTCCGGCGTGCGGCCTGGGCGGGGCTCCAGGACAGCATGCCGCGGGCGGCGCTCCTCTCGATTCACGCTCGCGTGGACGGGACCAGGCCCGACGACTGGGCGAATCCCGCGTACGTGCAGGTCTGGGGTCCGCGGTTCCAGGTCTACGTCGTCCCGAGGCAGGATCACGCCCTCTTCACGGTTGCCCGGTACCCGGATGACGCCCGCGGCCGCAGCGTCGCCGAGGACATGGCCACGAGGGTCAACGCATTCCTCAAGGGGCGCACCCTGCCCGATCGGGAGATCGCGCCCGGGATCGGGGTCGGGAACGGGATGCGGTATGGAACGGTGACCGGGACGATGCTCATCCGCTGGGAAGGCGCTCTCGCGCCGAAGGTGACGACGGTCCCGCGACCGGAGATCGAGCCTCGCGACGCTCGCCTCGAGCTCGCGCGGCGCTTCCTGCGCGTCTTCGGGCCGGCGACCGCGTTGTCGTTCGCGAAGTGGGCCGGGATCGGCGCAAAGCAGGGGGTCGACGCCTTCGACGTCCTCACCTCCGAGCTGACAGCCGCCCGAACGCCGATCGGCGATGCCTGGCTCCTCGCAGCGGATGAAGATGAGGTTCGAGCGAACGCCGGGCCAGCCGCTTCGGCCCGCTTCCTGCCGAGCGGCGATCCGTTCTGGCTCTGGTGGGGTCGGGACAGGGACCTCCTCGTCCCCGATCCGAAACGTCGCGACGAGCTCTGGACGAGCCGCGTGTGGCCCGGCGCACTCCTGGTGGATGGCGACTTCGCCGGGACGTGGCGGCGCGCAGGCCCGAAGCTCGACATCGACGCCTGGCGGAGGCTCTCGACAGGGGAGCGCGATGCCGTGGAAACCGAGGCCGCCTCGCTCCCCATCCCGGGCCTCAGGAAGGGCCTCACCGTTGCGTGGAGCGCTTCTCCCGGCTGACGCTTGCGCCATGCATACCGAGTATGTATGCTCCCGGCGACGCACGGGAGGGACGAGTGTCGGTTCGGTACGGCTTGCTGGCGCTGCTCGACGAGGCGCCGAGCCACGGCTACAACCTCAAGACCGCCTTCGAGCGGCGCACCGGGGGTTCGTGGGCCTTGAACATCGGGCAGGTCTACACGACGATCCAGCGGCTCGAGCGAGATGGGCTCGTTGAATCGATCGGCTCGACGGCGAGCGACGATGAGCGCAGGGAGTACCGAATCACGCCTCCGGGGCGCGCCCAGCTGGCGGCGTGGTTCGAGAACCCGGTGGTCGCCGAGGCGCCCGCCCGCGACGAGCTCACGATCAAGGTGCTCCTCGCGGTCGCGGCCGGGGACGTCGATGTCACCGCGCTGCTCCAGCGCCAGCGGCGCGCCTCGGTCGAGCAGCTGCAGGCGTACACGCGCCGCAAGGCCAAGGCGGATCCGAAGCGCGACGTCGCGTTCCTGATCCTGCTCGACGCCCTGCTCTTTCGAACCGAAGCAGAGATCCGCTGGCTCGATGCCTGCGATGCGCGCATACGGAGCCTTGCCAAAGCCAGGGAGGAAGCGTCATGACCAACCTCGTCGAGCTGGATGCCGCCGCGCGCTGGTTCGGGGCCGGCCATACGCAGGTCACGGCGCTGCATCCGACGACCCTCGCCGTCGGCAAGGGCGAGCTGCTGGCCGTCATGGGTCCCAGCGGCTCCGGAAAGACGACGCTGCTCTCCCTCATCGGCGGGCTCGACAAGCCATCGGCGGGCCGGGTGATCGTCGATGGGCAGGACGTCGGGTCCCTGAAGCCGAAGGAGCTCGCCATCCTGCGGCGCCGGTCCGTGGGCTATGTCTTCCAGGACCTGAACCTGCTCGCCGGCCTCACGGCAACCGAGAACGTTGCGATCCCGCTGGAGCTCGACGGTCGGTCGATCGGCGAATCCCGCGCCGCGGCGAACGCCGCGCTCGAGTCCGTCGGGCTCGCCTCGCTGGGTGATCGCTTCCCCGACGATCTCTCCGGCGGCGAGCAGCAGCGCGTCGCGATTGCGCGGGCGCTCGTGGGCGGGCGCCAGATCCTCCTGGCGGACGAGCCCACCGGCGCGCTCGATTCGATGACGGGCGAGTCGGTGATGCGGCTCCTCCGGGCGCACTGTGACAACGGCGGCACCGCCATCCTCGTGACGCATGACGCCGCGCACGCCGCCTGGGCGGATCGCGTCGTCTTCCTGCGCGATGGCCGGCTGGTCGACGAGGCACGACCGGCGCCCAACCCCGAGCTGGCAACGACGGCCGCGTGACCATGTCTGCAACTCGGGCCCTCACGCGCGTCGCCTGGCGCGACATCGCGCGGCATCGCGGCCGCAGCCTGCTGGTCGTCCTCCTGATCGCGTTGCCGGTCGCGGCGATGGTCGCCGGCATCGCGCTGCTGCGAACGACGCAGCCCTCGCAGGAGCGGCAGGCCGCGGAGCAGTTCGGGCGGGCCGACATCGTCGCGCAGGGCGTGTCCCGAACGGATCTCGATGCTTACGTGCCGATCGGGAGCACCGTCGAGCCGATGTTCTCGACGGACGGCCAGATCCTCGTCGACGGCGCGCGGCCCGGCGTGACCGTTCGCGGCCTCGTTCTCGACGGTCTTGCGGAAGGCATGTTGACGCTGGTCGAAGGTCGCCCGCCGCAGGGCGCCAACGAGATCGCGATCTCACGCGGAGTTGCGGCGCTCGCCAACGTCGGAATCGGTGGCCAGATCACGGTCGACGACCAGCCGCCCTTCACGGTGGTGGGCATCGTCGAGAACGGGATGAACCTGGGCGACCGCGTCGTTGTCGAGGATCCGCGCGCCGTGGAGACCGGCGACCCCGACTTCGCGTCGTGGCTCGTTGCCGTGCCTTCCGGGACCGACCCGGACGCCATCGTCCAGGCAACCTACGGCGAGACCGGCATCCAGAAGGTCAACATGTTCTCGCGGAACGTCGGTGGATTGCAGGTCATCGGCGGCGCCGACTCGAGCTCGATGATGGTCCTCATGCTCGGGTCGCTCGCGCTCGTCGAGGCAGCGCTGGTCGCGTCGGCGGCCTTCGCGGTCAGCATCAGGCGTCGGCAGCGCGAGCTCGGCCTGCTCGCCGCGAGCGGCGCGACCCCGCAGCAGCTTGCGGGCTCGGTGCTGGCGGGCGCCGCGATCCTCGGGGCACTCGCGTGTGTCGTCGGCGTGGTGGGCGGGCTCGCGATCTCGTTCGGACTCTCGCCATTCCTCGATCAGCTGACCCAGCGTCGGAACCCATCGATCGTGCTCGACGCGACTGGATTGGTCGGACCCGTCCTGATCGGGATGCTTGCGGCGCTCATCGCGTCGATCGTTCCCGCCCGCACCGTTGCGCGGGCGCCCGTCCTGCTCTCGCTGTCCGGGAGGCGCCCGCCGGAGACGCCGGCCCGACGAGGCCTTCGCGTCGGCCTCCTCGTGGTCGCGATCTCGATCGGTCTCGCGCTGATCGGCGCCAACGCACGGAGCGGCACCGTTTCGCCAGAGCTGCGTGAGCTCCTCGTGATCGCCGGGGCGGTGCTCGGCACGCTGGGATTCGGCGCCTGCGGGCCGTGGCTCCTCGAGCGCCTCGAGGCAGTGGCGATCCGCCTGCCGCTCGCGAGCCGGATCGCGTTTCGGGACACCGCCCGTTCCCGCTCCCGCAACAGCCCGATCGTGACAGCGGTGCTCGCGAGCGTCGCCGCGACCATCACGATCGGCACCTTCACGGTCAGCCGAAACGCCGAGAACGCCTCGGGGTGGCAGCCCTATCTGCATGCCGATGAGGTCGTCGTCCGCGGCGCGGCAGCCGAAGCGGTCGGCAAGGAGCTGGCGAGCCAGCCCGGGGCCATCGGCGGCATGGAGCTGTCGTACCTGATTGCCAGCCAGCCCGACCAGCTTCCCGGCACGGGTGGCAGCGGTGTCCAGGTTGTGGGCGGCGGGAACCGTCAGTTCACGATCGAGCTTCCGGACGCGCACGATTCCAGCGGCAAGCTCATTCGCTGGGGCGACGACGGGCAGTACACACCGGCAGTTGACAGCTCCGCGGCTGCCACCCCCGAGCTCATCGCGCTGGCGCACGCGGACGGCGCCGAGGCGGCGATCAAGGCCGGCAAGGTTGTCGTGCTCTGGCCCGAACCGGCGACCGCTGACAAGGTCGACCTCGTGTTCACGACCTATGACACGCAGGACGACCACGTGGAGCGAACGACCGTCCCGGCAACGATCATCACAACCGGCGTGTCATCCGGCGTGCTGCCGGGAGCCCTTCTTCCCGAGTCGCTCGCGAACCAGCTGGGGCTGAAGGCGATCGATGGGCAGCAGTTCGTCGTCCGGTACGACCACGCCCTGACGCAGGCAGAGGTCGACGCGGCCGCCGTTGTCGCGAGCCGGAAGCTCGACACCTCTGCCGACGCGTCGCTGGCGCCGGTGCGGCCGGACGAGTCCTTCCGGCTCCTCATCGTCGCGCTCGCGTTGCTCTTCGCCGTCAGCGTGACGGGGGTCGCGATTGCCCTCGGCGAGGCCGAGTCCAGGCCGGAACAGCGCTCCCTCCTGGCCCTCGGCGCGGAACCGCGCCTGCGACGGCGGATCGTGGCGTCCCGCGCTGCCGTCCTGGCCCTCCTCGCCGGATTGCTGGCCGTCCCTGCGGGGCTCCTCCCGGCCTGGAGCCTCCTCGCGAGCCTCAGGATGCCGTTCGCTGTCCCGACCCTCGAGATCGTCGCCGCTGTCGCGCTCCTGCCCGCGGTCGCCGTGCTCGGGGCCTGGATCCTGAGCCGTCCCATCCCGGACTGGAGCGCCTTCCGGACGGTGCGTCCGGGGGAGTAGGCCTCAGCCGAGGGTCGCGAGCCAGTCGGCCGCGATCCGCCCGAACTCGCCGCGCATGTCCGTGATCAGCGAGTGCGACGCATCCACGAAGCGGATGTCGGCCTGAGGAATTGCCGCGGCGAAGCGGGCGGCTGCCGCTTCGTTGGTCGCCTTGAGCTCGTCGGGCTTCGTGCCGAGCAGCAGCAGCGTCGGGATCCTCGCCGCGGCGATCGCCGCCCATTGCTCGCTCGGTCGGGCGCGCATCAGGTGGTACATCGCGGCGGCGCGGCTCGATCCTTCGATCCTCGAGATGAGACCGCCCCGGCCGTCGTCCGTCAGCCCTTCGAGGAAGGCATCGACCACGGGGTCGTCGATGGGCAGCTCCAGGTCCGTTGCGACCGAAGCGCGATCCCTGGTCCGGATGCGGGCCGCATCGGCCTTTGCCGTCAGGTCGTGGAGCGTCTCATCGAGCGTCGCGCCGGGCTGATCCACGTAGTCGAGATGGCCGCTGTCCACGAGGACCAGCGCCCGAACGCGCTCGGGCTGCGCTGCGGCGGCGTGGATCGCCACGGAGCCGCCCCAGCTGTGGCCGCTCAGGATCAAGCGTTCCCACCCGAGGGCATCCGCGACGCCCCACGCGAGATCGGCGAGCCGCGCCGCCTCGTACCGATCCGGGGGGAGCGCGGGCGACTGCCCGAACCCGGGCGCGTCCGGCGCGGCAACCTCGTAGCCGGCGTCCGCGAGCGGCCCCACTCCTGGTCCGAGCAACGCTCCCGAGGCAGCCGGCCCGAGGGAGTGCAGGAACAGCAGGGGCGACCCGCCGTCCGGCCCCCAGCGCCGCACGTACAGCCGCGTCCCTGCAGCCTCGACCTCCTCGCCGCGCATCGAGCTCCATTGGCCAGGCATCGAACCCGAGAGTAGCGACGGAGGCCGACCGTGACGGGCTCGCGACCTAGACTTGGCCGACGTGAATCGCTCGACGCCTGACCAGCCGCCTGTCCTTCCCGTCCTGATCGAGACCGGGCCGAAGGGGAAGCGACTCGTTGCCGTCGCGGCCGGGTGGGCGGGACTCGAGCGAAACGGCAAGACCGAGGACGCGGCCGTCACGAAGCTCGCCACCTACCTGCCGCGGTATGCCGTGGTTGCCGGGCGCGCCGGCCTCGAGAGCGAGTTCGCGAGCCGGACGGAGCCGCGGGTCGTCGACCACTACGCGGGCACCGGCTCGACCGACTTCTGGGGCATCTCGTTCGCGCCGTCGCCGCTGGATCGCGAGCCCTACGACGAGGCGACCTTCGACCGGCAAGCCGCCCTGCTCGAGGCGGTCTGGCAGGAGTTCGATGCCACCAGCGAACGCGTCACGGGCGAGCTGGCGAAAGGCCCGCGTGGTGGCGGCCGCGAGCGGGACCACATCATCCGGCACGTCCTTGCGAACGAGGGCGAGGAGTTCGCCAAGCGCGTCGGGGCGCCCTCGGAGCTTGCGCTGCTGCAGACGCCCGCGGGACTGAAGGCACACCGGAAGCGCTTCGTCGAGGCCATGCGCGGCTGGTACCGGGACGGCAAGCCGCTTGGCAACTGGACCGTGCCATACCTCCTGCGCCACACCGCCTACCACGCCCTCGATCATGCCTGGGAGATGCAGGACCGCCACCAGCCGAGCTAGGCCGGGACGAGCGCCCCGAGGCAGCCCGACTACACTCCGCGTGTTCGTCGCGCCGCAGCGTTTGCGTCACACGCGGGCTACTCGCGGTCGTCTCGCAGGGCCCGCAGCAGGAGCGCCACCACCTCGTGTCCGCCTCAATCCTTCCCCGACTGACCGGCCCCGCCGACCTCCGCGCGCTCTCGGAGCAGCAGCTCGAGGAGCTGGCCCAGGAGATCCGCGATTCGATCATCTCCACCGTTGCGAAGACCGGCGGCCACCTCGGATCGAGCCTCGGCGTCGTCGAGATCGCGATCGCGCTGCATCGGCTGATGGACTCGCCACGCGACCGGATCGTGTGGGACACGGGTCACCAGGCGTACGCCCACAAGCTCCTGACGGGGCGGCTCGGGCGCTTCGACACGCTCCGCCAGATCAACGGCATGGGTGGCTTCCCGCGACGCAGCGAGAGCGAGCACGACGTCTTCGACGGCGGGCATGCCGGCACCGGCCTCTCCATCGCCGAGGGCCTGGCGGCGGCGCGTGACATCCGCGGGACCAACGAGAAGATCGCCGTGGTCGTCGGCGACGCGGCCCTGATGGCCGGGCTGTCGCTCGAGGCCCTGAACGACATCGGCCACCGGCGGACGCCGATGCTCATCGTGCTGAATGACAACGAGATGTCGATCAGCGCGACTGTCGGCGCCTTCTCGACGTACCTCTCGAAGATCAAGCTCTCCGGTGCATGGCAGTCCTCGCGCTCGATCTGGGATCGCGTGTGGGGAGCGGTGCCGATCGTCGGCCACGGGATCGTGATGTGGAGCCAGCGGCTCCGCCGATCCGTCGTGAACCTCGCCAGCCCGGGGCAGCTGTTCGAGGACCTCGGGATCACGTACATCGGCGTGGTCCCGGGCCACGATCTCCACGCGCTCCTGCAGACCTTCGCGCGGACGCTGGAGCTCCCGGGCCCGGTGATCGTCCATGTCCGCACCCAGAAGGGCCGCGGCTATCGCCCCGCCGAGGCGGACCAGGTGTCCTTCCACGGCGCCGCGCTCCCGCCCATGGACCTCACACCGCAAGCCGACGCCACGGCCGCAGCGGCCGCCGTGGCCGCCGCGACCGCAGATGCGCGGCCGGCCAAGATCCGCCCGGGGAGCCCGCACGGGGCCGGCTCGAACGGTGATGCCCTGGCGCCGCCGACGCCGGCGTCCTCGCCGAAGAACCCGTCGTATACGGCACTCTTCTCCGCGGAGCTGATCGAGCTCGCGAAGGCCGACGATCGGATCGTGGCGATCACCGCCGGCATGCCCACGGGGACGGGCCTCGCCAAGTTCCAGGCTGCCTTTCCGACACGCTTCCACGACGTCGGCATCGCCGAGCAGCACGCGGTGACGCTCGCCTCGGGGTTGGCGATCGGCGGGATGCGCCCCGTCGTGGCGCTTTACTCGACGTTCCTTCAGCGGGCCTTCGACCAGACCGTCCACGATGTCTGCCAGAACGATTTGCCGGTGCTGCTCGCGGTGGACCGGGCGGGCCTCGTCGGCGAGGACGGCACGTCCCATCAGGGCATGTTTGCGATCCCGGCGCAGCGCCAGCTGCCGTACCTCGTCATCGCGAGCCCGAAGGACGAGCAGGAGCTCCGCTCGCTCCTCCGGACGGCCTTCGCACAGGAGCATCCCTTCGCGTTGCACTACCCGCGCGATCCCGGCTTCGGTCTGCCCTCGGTCGAGCCCCGGCCGATCGCCGTCGGCGAGGCCGAGGTGCTCCGCGAGGGCGAGGACATCCTGTTCGTCGGCTTTGGCCCGATCACGATGCGCGCCGTCGAGGTTGCGGACCGGCTGGCGAGCGACGGCTGGTCCGTGGGCGTCGTCAATGCCCGATTTGCGAAGCCGCTCGATCGGCAGCTGATCCTCGACCAGGCGCGCGGCAAGCGACTCGTGGTGACGTTCGAGGAGTCGGTCGTCAGCGGCGGGTTCGGGAGCGCGGTGCTGGAGGCCCTCGAGGAGGCGCGGCTCACGGAGCCCGCGCTGCGCGAGACGTCGGTCCGCATCGTGGGAATCCCGGCGGACCGCTTCGTCGATCACGGCGCGGTCGCGGATCTGCGACGGCTGCTCCGGCTCGATGTCGAGGGCCTCGAGGAGCAGGTCCGGGAAGCCGCGGCCACGCTGGGCCTGCGCCCGTCCAGCTCGAGCCGCGCGCGGGAGACCGCCCGGGCCATCTGAGCCCGCGGCCGTCGCAACTCCGAGATGGCTGAGACGAAACCGCCGCTCGCCAGGATCAACGAGGTCGGGGACGTCGTGCTGGAGGACGTTCGCCAGCTGCGGGCGCTCGCCGACCCCGATCGCCTCGCCGCATTCGATTGGCTTCAGAAGCACGGACCGGCCACGGTCGCGGCGGTGTCGGCGGCACTGCATGTGCCGGCCGGGCAAACCTCGGAAAGCCTGGACATGCTCGCAGCCGCCGGGCTCGTCCGAGCGCGTGCAGGTGCCTGGAGCGCCGCGGGTCGCGGGTTGTTCCTCCAGCCGGCCGGGACCGACGCAGAGACGCAGGCCGCCTCGAGAGCGCTCGGCGTCGCCATGCTGCGGGCCGTCGCCGGACTCCCGCAGCGGTGGCTCGACGAGACCGAGCCGCGGTTGGATCCGGTCTGGGCAGCGGCAGCGGGGCTCTTCAACGCGGGCGTCGTGCTGACGCCCCCAGAGGTCGAGGCAGTCCAGGAGGAGCTCGAGCGGATCCTGGAGCCGTATCTGACGAGGGCCGAGGAGGACCGGCCCGAGGACGCGCGCAAGGTTCGGGTCCTCGGCTGGTTCCTGCCGGACGCGGCTGCTGCTCCGGACGCGGCTGCTCCTGATGCGGTGGCCGACCGATGACCACGCGGGCCGCCGTCGCGCTCCGCCCAGGGACCCTCGAGGACGAGTGGCTGACGGTCGCGCTGGAGACGGACCCGGGAGTGATGTCGGAGCTGGGCGGTCCGTGGCCCGAAGCGGATGCGCGTGCGTCCCACCGGCGTCGTATCGGGGGGATCGCGGACCCTGGCTGGTGGTGGTTCACCATCCGGCCGATTGCGTCCAATGGCGCCGTTGGAGCGGCGCTCGGCACCATCGGGGTTTGGGAATCCGAGTGGGAGGGGCAGCCGATCAGCGAAACCGGCTGGATGGTGCTCCCGGAGCACCAGGGCAAGGGCTATGCGAGCGCCGCGCTGGCGGCCGTCCTCGAGCGCGCACGCCAGGAAGGACGCTGGGGTGACATCCACGCCTTTCCGGGAGCCACGAACGGTCCGTCGAACGCCCTGTGCCGGAAGCACGGCTTCGAGCTCGTGGGGACAGGCGATGCCGACTATGCGGGGCGGCACTTCCCCGTGAACCACTGGGTGTGGCGAGCGCCGCAGGGCTAGGGCGCTGTCGCCAGAGGCGCCACGCGAGACGCCGCGTTCTCCGCCTCCCGGTGAGTCCCAGCGAAGTGGCATGTGCCACCATGGATCGGTGAGCGGTGCGCGCGCGTCCCGGGTTCGGCTCGACCAGCTGCTCGTCGAGCGGGGCCTTGCCGAATCGCGCTCCCGTGCCCAGGCACTGCTGCTCGGCGGCAAGGTCCGCGCCGGAGTCGGCGATGGAGCGAGATTCGATCGGAAGCCCGGCGATCTCGTCGATCCGGAGCTGCCGCTCGAGGTGACGGCACCGGAGCCTTTCGTGAGCCGGGGCGGCCACAAGCTCTCGGCGGCGCTGGACGCCTTCGGGATCGATCCGGCCGGTCGCGTCTGCCTGGATGCGGGCGCCTCCACCGGAGGATTCACCGATGTGCTGCTCCAGCGAGGGGCGCAGCGGGTCTATGCCGTGGATGTCGGGCGCGGCCAGCTCGCCGAGGCGCTGCGGCGTGACTCGCGGGTGATCTCGATGGAGCGCACCAATGCCCGAGGTCTCACGCCGACGAGCCTCCCCGAGGCGGTCTCGCTGGCGAGCATCGATGTCTCCTTCATCTCCCTCCGACTGGTGCTCGCGCCGATCGCCTCGACGTTCGATTCCGCCGGAGGCGACATCGTCCCGCTGGTGAAGCCGCAGTTCGAGGCGGGTCGCGCGGACGTGCGCGACGGCGTGGTTCGCGATCCTGCGATCCACACCCGCGTGCTCCACGACGTTGCCGGCGCCGCGCTGGCGGCGGGCCTCGATCCCGTCGATGCGATCGCCTCGCCGATCCTCGGTCCCGAGGGCAATCGGGAGTTCCTGTTGCATCTCCGGGTCCCGCCCGCCGAGCATCGCGTCGCGCGCGCCGCGGCGGCAACGCAGGGAGCAGCCGTGCCGACTCTTCCAGCCACGATGCTCCGGCGCCTCGACTCGGTCGGGCAGGGGATCGCGGCATGAGCGCATCGGTCAGGCGCGTCGGCTTCGCGTTCAACCCGACGAGCGAGCCCGCGGTCACGCTCAAGGGTCGGGCGACGGCCTGGGCGTCGCTCCACGGCGTCGATCACTGGGAAGCGCCGGCCGCGGATCGCGAGGACCTCCACCGCGAGCTCACGAACACCGACGTCCTCGTCGTCCTCGGCGGCGACGGCACGTTCCTGCGGGCCGCGCGCGCCGTGGTCCGCGACGACGTGCCGCTGCTCGGCATCAATGTCGGGAAGGTGGGCTTCCTGTCCAAGGTCGAGGCGGTCGACCTGGAGAAGGTTCTCGAGCTGCTGCTCGCCGGGCGGTTCAGCCTCGAGCCGCGGATGGCCCTGGAGGGGCACATCCTCCGCGACGGTGCCCCGATCGGTGGCGACCAGCTCGTGGCGCTCAACGACATCGTCGTCGCCCGTGGCGCGCTCGCCCGCGTCGTCCGGCTCGACACGAGCATCGACGACACGCACCTCGCGTCCTTCGTCGCCGATGGGCTCGTGGTCGCGAGCCCGACCGGTTCGACCGGCTATTCGTTCTCCGCCGGTGGCCCGATTCTCGGACCAACGGCGCGGAACCTCGTCGTCACGCCGATCGCCGGCTATCTCACGACGATCCGCTCTGTTGTCGTCGGCCCGGAGGCCGTCGTGCGCTGCCGCATCGTCGACGCGCACGAGGCGCTCGTCTCGGTCGATGGCCGCGAGGACATCCCGGTCAAGGTGGGCGACGTCGTCGAGGTGCGGGCCATCGAGCGGCCCGTGCGGCTGGTCGAGCCGGAGGGCTCGCTGCCGTTCTGGGACCTCGTCCGGCGCAAGGTCGAGCTGCTGCCCTCATGAGCTCCGTCGACGCAGAGCGAGACGTCGATCGGGCCGGCGGCGCGAGCGCGCGCGACGATCGCCCTGGTCGCCTCCTCGAGCTGTCCGTTCGAGATCTTGCGCTGATCGAGCGGCTGCGCCTGGAGCTCGAGCCCGGGCTCAATGTGCTCACCGGCGAGACCGGGGCGGGCAAGAGCCTCCTCATCGATGCGCTCGGTCTCGCGCTCGGGGCGCGCGCTGACAGCAGCCTCGTTCGACACGGCGCGGACGGCGCCCGCGTGGAGGCGCTGTTCGACCGCGTGCCGGAGCCGCTCATCGCGGCGCGTGACGTCGGGGCCGGTGGTCGATCGACGGCCCGGCTGGACGACGGGGCGGTCACCGCGGCTCGACTGGCGGAGACGGTCGGCCCCCTGGTCGAGATCCACGGCCAGCACGAGCAGTCGCGGTTGCTCGAGGAGCGCTGGCAGCGGGAGCTGCTGGACTCGTTCGGTGGGCATGCGCAGCTCCGGGCGGCGATGAGTCGCGCGGTCGAGGCATGGCGGGAGAACCGCTCCGCGCTCACGGAGGCTGCCCTCGAGCCGCGCGAGGTGGACCGGCGCCTCGAGGTCCTGCGGCACGAGGTCGAGGAGATCGGCGGTGCGCGCCTCCGTGCCGGCGAGGCAGCGGAGCTCCGGGAGCTGCTCGAGCGGGCGCGTCACGGCGAGGCGATCGCACGTGGAGCGACGGCCATCCGCGCAGCCCTGGACGGCGACGCATCCGGTGCGCGAGACGCGCTTGCCAGCGCCGTCAGCGAGGCTCGCTCGGTGGCGAGAATCGACGCTCGCTTCGAGGAGGTGGCGACGCGACTGGCGGGCCTGGAGGCGGAGCTCGAAGACGCGGCCGCCGACGTCCGCCGGCTTGCCGAGGGTCTGGACCACGACGCCGCGTCGCTGCTGAGCGCCGAGGAGCGACTCTCACGGATCTACTCGCTCGAGCGGCGCTACGGCGAGGACGAGGCAGCGGTGATCGCCCATGGCGATCGTGCCGCGGAGGAGATCGCGCGACTGGAGGGCCTGGCGGACGAGCGCCGGCGACGGGAGGCAGACGACGCGCGCCTCCTCGCCGAGGTGGCATTTGCCGCGAGCGAGCTGTCCACCGCCCGACGGGCAGCGGCGGAGCGGCTCGGTGTCGCCGCGGACGAAGCGCTGCGCAGCCTGGGGTTCCGATCGGGCGCCTTCTCGGTGGATGTCGGGCAGCGCACGGCGGGCGACGACGAGGCGGCCGTGGAGCTGCACGGTGACGCGGTTGCCTTCGACGCGAGTGGCGCGGACGAGGTCATCTTCCGGTTCGCCCCCAACCCTGGCGAGCCCGCTCGCCCCCTCGCGAAGATCGCGTCCGGGGGTGAGCTGTCGCGCGTCGCGCTTGCGATCAAGCAGGTGCTCGCCGCCGCGGACGACACACCAACGCTCGTCTTCGACGAGGTCGATGCGGGGATCGGCGGCCGAACGGCCGACCCGGTCGGCCGGAGTCTGTGGGCGCTCGGTCGCAACCACCAGGTCCTCGTGGTCACGCACCTGCCGCAGATCGCGGCCCATGCCGACGCGCATTTCCGGATCGCGAAGCGGGAGCGCGACGGCCGAACGGTGACCGAGGTCGAGCGACTCGACCGCGAGGGCCAGATCGTCGAGCTCGCGGCCATGCTCGGTGGGGCGACTGCCTCGGACCCCCGGCTCGACGAACGCCCAACGACCAGGCGCGGCCTGATCGCTGTTGGCCCGGGCCCCGACGTCGATGACGAGGCCGACCTCGATGTCGAGGCAGCGGCAGAGCGCACTGCGGCGAACGCCGCCGCGGGTGCGCCGCCCGCGGCCGGCGCAGCGCTGGCGGCGGCTCGAGCGCTGCTGGAGGCTGCGGAGGCATGGCGCGGCCGGCCCGTCGTCGCCGTCTGAGATCAGGCCCGGGCACGGACAGAATCTCGCCACCGTGCCTGCGGAGTCCACCGACCTCGAGCGCGCCATCGAGGCATACCTGACCTTTCTCGCCGTCGAGCGGGGCCTTGCAGCGGCCACGATCCGTGCCTACCGGGGAGACCTGTCGGACTTCGCAAGCACCAAGGGCGTGGCCGCGACGTGGGATGCCGGCCCGGCCGCGGTGCTGCAGTACCTGGCAGCACGGACGCGAAGAGGCCGCCGGGACGATCCGGGACTCGCCCCCACCAGCCTCCGCCGCCGTGCCGCCGCGCTGAAGGGCTTCTACCGGTTCGCCTTCGGCGAGGGCCTCATCTCGACCGATGTTGCGGCGCACCTGGACCTGCCTCGCATGCCCCGGCTGCTCCCGGAGACGCTGACCCAGGGCGAGACCGAGCGCCTGCTCAGCGCGCCGGCCGAGGACGCCCTCCTGGACCGCGCGCTGCTCGAGCTGCTGTACGCCGCGGGCCTCCGGATCTCCGAGGCGCTGCGCCTCGACCTCGAGGACCTCTCGCTCGACGGCGCGTACGTCCGCGTCATCGGCAAGGGGGATCGGGAGCGCCTGGTGCCCGTGGGGGAGGTCGCGCTCGACGCCATCCGGGCCTGGCTCGACGGGCCGAGGGCCGCGCTGATCCAGCTCCAGCATGTCCAGCCGCATCGCGGCGGCCCGGTCTTCCTGGCGCGAACGGGCAAGCGCCTCGCGCGCCAGCAGGCCTGGACGATCGTGAAGCGGGCGGCCGCCACCGCCGGCCTGAACGATCGGGTGTCCCCTCACACCCTCAGGCACTCCTTCGCGACCCATCTGCTGGAGGGCGGCGCGGACCTCCGGATCGTTCAGGAATTGCTCGGACATGCGAGCATCAGCACCACGCAGCTCTACACCCACGTGACGGGTGAGCGCATCCGCGAGGTCTATGCTCGGGCGCATCCCCGGGCCTAGGGAGGGAGAGGGTTTGACACGCTACGCGGATCGGCTGCTCGCGGACGGGGAACGCGTCCGGCTTCGAGGCCGCCAGCACTTCCTCGCGACCCTCATCGAGGGCCGCATCGCGTGGGCGATCTTCGTCGCCGCGCTCGTCCTCGTCCTGCTGGTCACGCAGCTCCAGCCGAACACGCCGACCATCGTGCGCAGCATCTTCAGCTGGCTCGGGCTCGGGTTGCTCCTCGTCGGCCTCGGGTGGCTCGGGCTGATCTACACCGCCTGGTACAACGAGGACTACCTCGTCACGAACCGGCGGGTGATCAAGGTCGAGGGGATCCTCAAGAAGCGGTCTGCGGACAGCTCCCTCGAGAAGATCAACGACGCGGTGCTCGAGCAGAGCATGCTCGGCCGGATGCTCGGCTACGGCGACCTCGACATCCTGACAGCCAACGAGCAGTCGGTCGATCGCTACCGGATGCTCTCCCAGGCTCAGACCTTCAAGCGGACGATGCTCGACGAGAAGTACCGCCTGGAGCAGGAGGCGTTCCAGATCCCTGCCCCGCCGTTGCGAGCCGCGCCGGCGACGATGGCGCCCGTCGACCCCACGCCGATGCCTGCGCCCGTGGCAGCTGCCCCGGCACCGGCCGAGCCTGCCCCGGCCCCACCCGCACCGGCCCCATCCGCACCGGCCGCGCCTGCGCAGAGCGCGATGTCGTCCGAGGAGATCACGACGGCGCTGGGCGAGCTTGCGACCCTTCGCGATCGGGGTGCCATCACCCCCGAGGACTACGAGGCCAAGAAGCAGGACCTGCTCGCCCGGCTGTGACCTCGATCGAGCTGCGCTGATGTTCAACGACCTTTCGAGCGGCTACCTCGTCGAGGTGGCCATCGTCATCGGGATCATGCTGCTCGTCGCCTTCCCGGTGCACGAGTTCTCGCACGCGCTCGCGGCGACGTACCTGGGCGACAGCACCCCGCGGCTCCTCGGGCGCCTGACCCTGAACCCCGTCGCGCATTTCGATCCGGCAGGAGCCACGATCCTCGCCATCTCGATGCTCGTCGGCGTCGGCATCGGGTGGGCGAAGCCAACGCCCTACAACCCGATGAACCTGCGGGGCGGCCGCTGGGGCGAGGCGATCATCGCCGTGGCGGGCCCGATCTCGAACTTCGTCCTGGCGATCGCGGCGTCGATCCCGCTGCGCTACATCTACGCGACCGGCATGGACGTGCCGCTCCTGACGGGTGTCCTGCACCTGTTCGTGACGATCAACCTGCTCCTGATGGTCTTCAACCTGATCCCGATCCCGCCGCTCGACGGCTCCAAGGTCCTCTACGCGTTCCTCGATCCGAGGACGTCGTGGCAGGTGCGCGCCACCCTGGAGCAGTACGGCCTGCTGATCCTCCTCGGGGCGATGTTCCTGCCGATCTTCGGCGGGAGCACGCTCATCGGCGTGGTCTTCACGGAGATCTTCGACCCGCTGATCCGCCTCGTCGTCGGGAGGTGACGCCGAGCATGCCGGTCGCGCGGGACGCGCGGCGCGCGCAGGAGCCCGGGCGCGCCGCGGTTCAGCCAGGGTCCATCCGATGGTGGGCGACCAAGGCACGCCAGACGAGAGGCCATCTCCGTGCGCGTGTCTCCCCGGCCGAGCGCACGGCGGTTCGCGGTTGGCTCACGCCCGCGCAGCTGGAGCTCTTCGACGGGATGCACGTCGCCGACAAGCGACATGGGCTCGACGTGGTGGCAGCGCTCCGTGCGGCAGGCGAGCACGACGACGAGGTCCTGATCGCGGGGCTGCTGCACGACGCCGGCAAGGGCGCCACGGGAGTGATGCCACGCATCCTTTTCTCACTCGGACAGGCCGCAGTCGGCTGGCCGGCGCGCGTCGCCGGCGCGTTGCCTGGGATTCGCGCCTCGCTGGACCGCCTCACGAGCCACGCCGAGACGTCCGCCCGCCTTGCCGAAGCCGCGGGCTGCTCCCGACGGACGGTCGAGCTGATCCGGTGGCAGGACGCCCCGCGCGACCCCGAGGCGGGCGAGCGACTGCGGCTCGCCGACGAGGCCAGCTGACCGTGGTCGACCAGGCCGCGGCGACCGCCCTTTCCCTGGGGCTCGACAGCGTCCCGTCGGTCCGGATCGAGCCGGGCCGGGGGAGCGATTGGGCGACGCACGTCCGGATCGCGGAATGGGAGGGCCCGCTGGGGCTGCTCCTCTCCCTGATCGAAGGCCGCCGTCTCGACGTGCTCACGGTGCCGCTGGGCGGGCTCGCGGAGTCGTACCTCGAGGCGCTGGCGACGATCGAGCACGATCGAATGACGACGATCAGCTCGTTCGTCGCGATCGCGAGCCAGCTGATCCTGATCAAGAGCCGAGCGATGCTCCCACGGCCGCCGGCGCTCCCCGAAGGCGCGCTCGAGGACGAGGGCGCCGATCCCGAGGCGGAGCTCCGGGCGCGGCTGCTCCTGTATCGAGCGTTCCGGGACGCCGGCGCGACGCTGCAGGCGATCGGACAGGCCCGAATAGGTCTGTTCCGGCGCGAGCCGGCAGCAGCCCTCGCCTCCGGGCTCGCGGGCGCGACCGCAGCGCCCGCTGCCATCCCGGTCAGCCCGACGCTGCTCCTGCGATCGCTCGACGGGCTGGTCCGCATCCTCCCCGAGCCCGAGCGCCCGCCCGAGGTCGTGCCGCGCTCGATCACGCTCACGCAGCGCGCCTCGATCATCCGGCTCGCGCTCCAGGGCGCCTCGAGCGTGGTGCTCCAGGACCTCCTCCAGGGAGTGCGCGACAAGGTCGTGGTTGCCGTGACCTTCCTCGCCATGCTGGAGCTGATGAAGCGGCGCGAGGTGGTCGTGGAGCAGTCGGAGCCCTTCGGGCCGATCACGGCACGTCGCGCGACCGCTGAGGAACGTGTCGCCGCCGGCCTCACCGCCGAGGTCGACGAGGCGCCGCTGGACGAATCCCTGGAGTCCTTCGCATGAGCGAGGACGCGATGGTCGAGGCTGTCGCGGTCCCGAGCCCGGATCCAACGGAGCGCCCGGCGCCGGGCGAGCTCACCGAAGCGGGCCTCGAAGCGCTGCTGTTCGTCGCCGAGAAGCCCTTGAGCCGCCGCGAGATCGGCGCCATCGCCGGCGTCGACGCCGCCACCGTGGATGCGCGCCTGGGCGATCTCGAGGTGAGCCTTCGCGATCGCGGCATCCGCCTCATCGCCAGCGGCGACCGCGTCGAGCTCGCAACCGCGCCCGAAGCCGGCGCGCTCGTCGCGAGATACGTCGGCGCCGACGCGGTCCGGCTGTCTCCCGCCGGGCTCGAGACTCTCGCGATCATCGCCTACCGCCAACCCGTCACCAAGGCGGCCGTCGAGCGGATCCGGGGCGTGGACTCGGACCACACCGTCCGGAGCCTCCTGCACCGTCGCCTCGTGGTCGAGCTTGGGCGGTCCAACGCCCCGGGCCGTCCGATCCTCTACGGCACGGCATTCGAGTTCCTGGAGCGCTTCGGGCTCGAGTCGCTCGATGACCTGCCGACCCTCGATGCCGACGTGGCGGCGCGCCTCGCCGAGGAGGGCGGCACGCTCCTGCTGCCGCTCGACGACCTGGACGTGGATGGGGCACCAACGGCTCCGGATGAGTCGAGCGACGCCACGCTCGAAAGCTCCCGCGACATCGCCGGCGACTGACCGCCGATGCCCGAGGAGCGGATCCAGAAGGTCCTCGCGGCCGCAGGGGTCGCCTCGCGCCGCGCTTCGGAGTCGCTCATCGCCGCGGGCCGCGTCCGCGTCGACGGCAAGCCGGCCAGCGTCGGCCAGAAAGTCGATCCTGATCGGTCGCGAATCGAGGTCGACGGGTCACTTGTTGGGGTCAACGCGACTCGTGCGTACGTGGCCCTCCACAAGCCGGCAGGCGTGACCTCGACGACCCGCGACCGGCATGCGACGACGACCGTCCTCGACCTCGTGCCGACGGCGCTCGCTCCGGACGGCATCCGCCTCTACCCGGTCGGTCGGCTGGACCTGGACTCGGAAGGCCTTCTGCTGCTCACGAACGACGGCGAGTGGGCCGATCGCATCCTCCATCCCCGGTTCGGCGTGGAGCGGGAGTACGCGGTGGGCCTTGGAGCGCCGCTGGACGGTGACCGCGCTCGCGCCCTGAACGCGGGGATCCGCCTGGAGGAGGGCGTCGGGCGGCTCGCGGCGCCGATCCACGCGGCGACGCCCCAGCTGATCCGGGAGCTCGTCACCACGCTGGACCCACCGCCGGACCCTTCGCTCGCCTGGTATCGCGCCGTCCTCGCGCAGGGTTGGAAGCGCCAGCTCCGGCGGATGTTCGGGGCGGTCGATGCCCCGATCCTGCGGCTGGTCCGCGTCCGCATCGGAAGCGTGCGCCTCGGGGACCTGCCGTCGGGCCGGGCACGGGGGCTGAAGGCACCCGAAATCGAGTCCCTCGCCGGGACCGCGGCCAACGGCGCCACCGAGCGACCGGGCCGCTACCGCTCGCGCACGCCCTCGAAGCCCGGGCCATCGAAGCCGGGGTCGCGCGGGGCGTCCGCCCGCACCCGCCGATGACCGCGGTCCGCTTCGTCAGCCACCCGAGCCTGCGGGACATGGTCGGCCTGACCCTCGAGCAGACCTTCCTCTCCCTCGGCGCCCAGGCCGTTCATGGCTTCGGGTGGGGCGTGGTGATCTATGGCCTCCTCGGCCGCGTGCCGGCGGACGTGTGGGTGCCACCGGCGCTGATCGGGATTGCCTTTGGAAGCGGCCTGGTCGCGCTGCTGTTCGTCTGGTGGACGTACGGCAGGAACCCGGAGGCACTCGTCGAGTCGGTGACCGCCGATGGCAGCGGCCTGCTGATCGAAGCGCCGCAGAGCCGAGTTCGCCATGCCTGGGGCGGCTTCCGCGAGGCTCGCGAGACCAGCGACGTGTTCGTGCTGCGCACCCCGGCCGGCATGTCCCAGGTCCTCGGCAAGCGCGGAATCACCGAGGACCGGCTGGAGGCTTTCCGTGCGGTTCTTCGTGCCGCGGGGCTTCTTCGCGACGGGACCACCCCGGCACGCGGCATCGCGGGATTCCTCGGCGGCGCGGTGATCGCGATCGTCATGCCGGTCGCCATCGGCGTCGCCGGGATTCGGTAGGAAGAGCGCGATGCTCGACGCCGACATCAGCCGCGAGAGCGACCCGGACGATCCCGACGATCCCTACGTCAAGTTCGAGAGCCGGATCTCGATCCGCGATGTCGCCGACCTCGTGTTCACGCGAGCGACCCATTCGACCGGCGCCCAGGGCATCGCCGGCTTCCTCATGACGCTCGCGCTGGTCGGCGCGGCCGCGCGTGTCCCGCCGGACCTCTGGGTGCCCCCGCTGCTCCTCTCGCTCGCGATCGGGACGGGCTTCCTGCTCCTGCCGTTCATCTGGTGGTCGTACCTGTCCGCGCCGGAGCTCATGCACGAGACCGTCGAGGCCGACACGTCCGGGATGCTCATCCAGGTCGCCGATCGCACGCTCCGGCATCCCTGGACGGTCTACCGCACGGCACAGGAAACGAACCGCCTCTTCATCCTCACCTCCCGGGTCGTGCGCCCGCTGATGTTCACGAAGCGCGAGCTCTCCGCCGCAGATGCCGAGACATTCCGCACGATCCTCGCCCGGGTGGAGCTGCTGCGCTCGATGGATGACGGCCCGCGCTCGCGGACGTTGCTGGCGTTCGTCATCGGTGGCGTCGTCGCGATCGTGGTCCTGCTGCTCGCCGGCGCGTTCCGGCTCTGACCTCACCGCCCCGGCGCGTTCAGGCGTCGGGACTGAACATCTCGGCGGCGCGCCGCCATTGCCCGTCGTGGTCGATGCGATGGACGATGAGGTAGCGTCCCCGGTCCACGAGGCTGCCGCCCGCCTCCAGGGCGAGGTGCAGCGCGTATTCGCCGACCTCGAGCGCGACCTCGCCGCGCTGACGGAGGTCCAGCACGACGACCTCCACGCGCTCGATGCCGGCCTCCACGCCGGTTCGCCAGAAGCGCTCGATGGCTGGGCGGCCTCGAAGCACCTCCGACGCCGGGGCGAGCAGCGTCGCGTCGTCGGCATACAGCGCAGCGGCAGCCGCCGCGTCCCCACGCCGTAGGGCCTCCTCGAAGGCGCGCCGGCCGCGATCGATGTCGAAGGTGGCGCGTGCCGTCGCAGTGCTCGGTGGCATGAAGGAAGCGTGCCGGAGGGCCGTTGCAGTCCCGTGGCAACAGGCTCGCCGATCGCGTCCGATGGCGATCGCGTCCGATGGCGATCGCGTCCGACGCCGCACACGTCTGCCAGCGCGGCGAGTCAGGCGACGGCGAGCGATCCCTCGGCGACCCCGAGCTCGCGCTCGGCGGCTGTCGCCGCCCAGCTGAGCATGTCGGCACGGTCGACGATCGTCTGGTGGGCGACCACCTGCAGGGCGAGCCCGTCCGTGATCGACAGGATCCGCCACGCGGCCGCGGTCGGATCCGGGCAGCGGAAGGTTCCATCCGCGACGCCCGCGCGGATGGCACGTTCGAGGAGCCCGGCCCAGGCGAGGTTGAGCCGGCTCGACGCCGCGCGGAGGACGGGCCGGCGGGACGCCTCGGCCCAGGCATCGAGCCACAGCTGGAAGGCCCAGTCCTCGCCGACCGGCGCGTACGACGCCAGGAACGCTCGGACGACCTCGCGCGGATCACCGGCCTCCTCGAGGATCACCGCGGTCTGGTCGAGATCCTCGCCCGCCACCCGCTCGAAGGCCGCCGCGAGGACCTCGTCCATCGAGTCGAAGTAGTGGTGGATCAGCCCGCTCGAGGTGCCCATCTCCGTGGCGACGTCGCGGACCGTCGTGGCGGCCAGGCCCTTGCGGCGTGCGACTGCGAGCGCCGCATCGACGATCGCATAGCGCCGCTCCACCGGCGACATCCGTGCCACGTCCGCGAGCCTACACCCTATTGCGCAACTGTCCAATAGCGCTCTACCATGGTCGCCGATCGACGCGCGCCAGCGACTGACCGGGCAGGGAGCGAGACTCGACGTGATCCGGACGACGCCCTTCCACGAGCGGACCAGCGCCCTCAACGAGACGGGGCTGTGGGAGCACTGGTCGAACTGCCTGGTGGCGCAGCGCTACCAGATGTCGGAGAAGTTCGAATACTTCGGAATCCGGAACGCGGCCGGCCTGTTCGACACCTCGCCGCTGTACAAGTACCGGTTCTCCGGGCCGGACGCCGAGCGCTACCTCGCGGGCGTCCTCGCTCGCGACACGCGGAAGCTGGCCGTCGGGCGGGCGCAGTACACGCTGTGGTGCGATGACCGCGGCTACGTGATGGAGGACGGGGTGCTCCTCCGGCTCGCAGAGAGCGAGTACCTCCTCACCGCGGCGGAGCCCAATCTCGCCTACTTCCAGGGCCTCGCCGGCTCCCTCGACGTGGCGATCGAGGACGTCACGGCGGACTGGGGGATCCTTTCGCTCCAGGGCCCGAGGTCGCGCGAGATTCTCGCCTCCGTGGCACCCGCGATCGCCGACCTCGCGTACTTCGCGCTGACGCGGACGAAGCTCGCCGGGGTCGACGTGATCGTCTCGCGGACCGGCTACACGGGCGATCTCGGCTACGAGATCTGGGCCCCCGCGGCCGATGCCCTGCCGGTCTGGGATGCGATCTGGAACGCGGGCAAGGGCCACGGCCTGCTGCCGTTCGGGATGACCGCGCTGTACATGGCGCGCATCGAGGCGGGGCTGATCCTCCTCGACGTCGACTTCCACTCGTCCCGCTACGCGTGGACGGACGCTGATCGATCGACGCCGGTCGAGCTCGGGTTCGGCTGGATGTTTCGCGACCTCGCGCCGAACGCGCCCTCCGCGAACGCCCAGTCTCCGAACGGCCACGCCACGAGCGGCAGCGCGCCGAACGGCCGCGCCTTCATCGGTCGCGACGCGATCAAGCGCGAGCTGCGCGACAGGACCTCGCGCTGGAAGCTGACGGGCTTGGTGGTCGACTGGAAGGACTATGACCGCATCTACGACGAGGCGGGCCTGATCCCGCCGAAGGACCACACGCCGATCCAGGACGAGTACTACGTCTACGACGAGGCGCTGAACCAGCTCGGCTACGCGACGAGCCAGATGTATTCCCCGATGCTCCAGCGGCACATCGCGCTGGCGCGCGTGCCCCTCGACCGCCAGGACGAAGGCTCGCACGTCAAGCTGGAGGCCGGCGTCCGGCATCGCTACGAGTACTTCGATGCCACCGTGTCCAAGCTCCCCCTGTTCAACCCGCAGCGAAGGACGGCCTGACGATGGCGAAGAGCAACGGCGCCAACGGCTCGAAGGCCGCGAAGACCGCGGGAAGCGTGCGAGCTTCGAGCACCGCGACGCGGTCCAGCCGTGACGAGCGAACCTACGACGCGATCATCGTCGGTGGGGGCCACAACGGCCTCACGAACGCGGCCTATCTCGCCAAGGCAGGGCTCAAGACCCTCGTCCTCGAGCGTCGTCCCATCTGGGGCGGCGCCGCGATCACCGAGGAGCTGCGGCCCGGCTTCTGGTTCACGACGTTCTCCTACGCCCTGAGCCTGCTCCGGCCGGACATCATCCAGGAGCTCGACCTGGTCAAGCACGGTTTCATGCCGATCCTGATGCCGACGACCTTCTGCCCGAAGGAGGACGGCGACTACATGCTCTTCGGGCAGGACCACGGCGAGAACCACAAGGAGATCGCCCGGCACTCGAAGCACGACGCGGACGCCTACGACGCCTACAACCACGACGTCAACAAGGTCCTGCAGGCAATCAAGCCGCTGATGGACGAGGCGCCGCCGGACTTCTGGAGCGACGACCCCGAGGAGCTCATCCGGCTCGCCGCCATGGGCTCGCGCTTCCGCAAGCTCGATCGGAAGGTCCTCCACGACGCGATCCGGCTCCTGACAGGCTCCGCCGCGGACTTCCTCGACGACTACTTCGAGTCCGATCTGCTCAAGGGCTACCTCGCCTCGACCGCGATCATCGGGACGAAGGTCGGGCCCTACTCGCAGGGCTCGGGGCTCGTCCTGCTCTACCACCTCCTCGGCGAGCACGACGGCGAGTTCGGCGCCTGGGCCTTCCACAAGCAGGGCAACGGCGGCTTCACGAAGGTCCTCGGCCGCGCGGCGCAGAGCTTCGGCGTGGAGATCAAGCTCGAGTCGGCCGTCGACCGGGTCATCACGCAGGACGGCCGGGCGACGGGTGTCGCGCTCGACGATGGCGCCGAGTACTACTCCCCGATCGTCGTCTCGGCGCTCGATCCACGGCGGACCTTCACCGAGCTCGTGGACCCGCGCGAGCTGCCGACGGAGCTCGTCGAGCAGATCCGCCGCTTCCGCTTCCAGGGCACCTCGGCAAAGGTCAACTTCGCCCTCGATGGGATTCCGAAGTACCCGGCCCTCGGCGATCGGACGGATCAGTACCGCGGCTTCACCAACATCGGGCCGTCGATGGAGTACCTCGAGCGGGCCTTCGACGACGCCAAGTACGGCTGGTACTCGAAGCGGCCGTACCTCGACACGGCCATCCAGTCCACCGTCGACCCGGACATGGCGCCGGCCGGCAAGGCCGTCATGAGCTGCTTCGTGCAGTACGCGCCGTACGAGCTCAAGGGCAGCGACTGGGACCGGGAGCGCGACGGCCTCGGCGACACGGTCCAGGCGACCCTCGAGTCGTTCTTCCCGGGCTTCGGCGATCTGGTCCTCCAGCGCGAGGTCCGCACGCCGCTCGACATCGAGCGCACGGTCGGGCTGTCGGAGGGCAACATCTTCGCGGGCGAGTTCCTCGCGCCCCAGATGTGGTTCATGCGGCCGGCGATCGGCTGGGCGAACTACCGCACGCCGATCGACGGCTACTACCAGTGCGGCTCGGGCACGCACCCCGGCGGCTGCGTCATGGGCGCGCCCGGCAAGCTGGCCGCGATGGCCGTCCTGAAGGACCGCCAGCGCTCCCTCGACGCGGTGTCTGCCGGACGCGCCAAGACGAGCGGCGGCAACGGGTCCGGCGCCTCGGCCAAGGCCGGGGTCGCGGTCGCGGGCTGATCCGGGGGCGTCGGTGGACCTCTCGCTGACGCCGGCACAGGAGGCCCTTCGCGACCGCGCCCGGCGGTTCGTGGTCGACGTGCTGCAGCCGGTCGAGACGGCGTTCGAGCGCGCCGGCGGGCGCATGCCGCCCGAGCAGGCGCGGGACCTGCGGCGTGCCGCGATCGAGGCCGGCCTGGCGGGCGGCGAGCTCCCGCGCGAGGTCGGCGGCGGCGGTTGGTCGGTCTTCGAGCAGGTGCTCGTCCACGAGCAGTACGGTCAGGTCACGGGCGGCCTGTGGTCCTACGTGCCCGGCGCCTACGAGGTCCTGCAGCACGGCGACGCCGAGCAGCGGAAGCGCTATCTCGAGCCGTCGCTGCGCGGCGAGCGCTTCGGGGCGTATGCGGTCACGGAGCCAGGCGCGGGCTCCGATGCGCGGACCCTCCAGACGACGGCGGTGCGCGACGGCGGCGACTGGGTCATCAACGGCGAGAAGTGGTTCGTGACCGGGCCGGACAACACCGACTTCATGGTCGTCCAGGCGATGGTCGCCGATGGCGACGAGCGCCGTCCGACGCTCTTCTTCGTCGACTACGACCTGCCCGGGGTCCGGATGGCCTACGACCCCAACTACATGCACACGTTCGCGGATCGGCATCCGCAGTTCGTGCTGGAGGATGTCCGCGTGCCCGACGCCGCGCGCCTCGGCGGGGTGGGGGAGGCCGACACCCTTGCGAACGAGTGGTTCGTCACGGAGCGGATCCACATCGGCGCACGCTGCACCGGCGCGATGGAGCGGCTGCTCACGCTCGGCGTCGAGTGGGCGACGCAGCGGGTCCAGTTCGGCGAGCGGATCTACGACTTCCAGGGTGTGTCGTTCCCGCTGGCGAACTCGGCGGCCGACGCGTCCGCTGCGCGCCTGCTCACGCGGGAGGCGGCCTGGCTCGCGGACAGCGGGGCTGATCCGAAGGTCGTCCACGCCAAGGCGTCGCTGGCGAAGCTGTTCGCCTCCGAAGCCGCCTTCACCTGTGCCGATCGCGTCATCCAGGTCTTCGGTGGCCGGGGCTACATGCGCGACAACCCGGCCGAGCGCTACCTCCGCGAGCTGCGGGTCGACCGCATCTGGGAAGGCACCAGCGAGATCCAGCGCCTGATCATCGCGCGCTCGCTCGAGCGCCGGGGCGTCGACCGGGTCGTCGGTTGACGGTGGCGGCAGCGAGCCCGACGATCGACCTCGGGCCCCTCTTCGCGCCGCGCTCGATCGCGATCGTCGGGGCATCGCCGAACTCCGACACGGCCCGGATCCTCCGGGACAACGCCGCGAAGGTGGGCGGGGACATCCGCTTCCATCTCGTGAACCCGCGCTACGACGCCATCGATGGCGCTCCCTGCTACCCGGAGCTCGCGGCGCTGCCGGAGGTTCCAGACATCGCCGTCGTGGCACTCAACCCCCTGCGTGCGGCCGAGATCGTGCAGCAGGCCGCGGCGCTCGGCATCCCCGCCGTCGTGATCCCCGGCGGCGGCGTCATCGAGGGAGGCGAGGCCGCCGCGCGGATGCAGGCGGAGGTCGCGACGACGGCGTCCGAGGCGGGCATGGCGCTCCTCGGCCCGAACTGCATGGGCGTCATCGACCTCCATTCGAAGAGCGCGACGTACATCGACGACCTGCCGGAGATGCGGTCCGGCGGCACGGTCGGGATCGCGCAATCCGGCAGCGTGGCGAATGCATTCATGAACGCGGGCACGCGCATCGGGTGGAGCCGATTGATCAGCTGCGGATCGGAGGTCGTCCTCGACGTCTGCGACTTTCTGTCGTCGGCGCTCGACGATCCCCGTACGGACTCGGTCGTGCTCTTCGTCGAGGGCTTCAAGCGACCGGACCGCTTCCTCGCCCTCGCCGATCGGGCGCTCGCGGCGGATGTGCCGGTCCTCGCGGTCAAGGTCGGTCGAAGCGCGCAGGCCCAGGCGGCGTCCGTGTCCCACTCCGGCTCGCTCGCGGGCGATGCGCGCGCGGCCGCGGCAGCGATGCGCGCGGCCGGCGTGATCCTGTGTGACGACCTCGACGAGCTCCTGGAGGCGACGGCGCTCGTGAGTCGGTCTCGCCGCTTCGGCCGGCGCGCGGGGCGGGGAAGGACGGCCGTCGTGACCGTGTCGACCGGCGAGGCGTCGCTCGTCGCCGACCTCGTGCCGCGCACCCGGCTCGACCTTCCGCCCATCCCACCGGGCGCCAGGCGGGCGATCGCCGATGCCATGCCGACGCTCACGCACTTCGAGAATCCGATCGACCCGTGGGGCGCCGGCGCCCACCTCCCGACGTACCGCGCCACCCTCGACGCGCTCGCGGCCTCCGGCGCATACGACGTGCTTGCGCTCGTCCACGACTTCCCCTTCGGATCGGCACAGAGCGAGGTCGAGCTGGCCTTGGAGCTGGCGGGCGAGCTCATCGCCTCGACGGCCGAGCATCCGGACATCCTGCCCGTGTTCGTCTCGCTGACCTCGGGCGATCCCACCGTGGAGGTCGTCGCGCGCCTCGACGACGCGGGCGGCGTCCCCGTGCTTCGTGGCGCGATCGCGGGCGTGAAGGCGATCCCTCGGCTGGCCTGGTGGGAGGGGCGGCACGAGGCGCGGAGAGGGAGCGGTCCGGTCCGCGCAGCGTGGTCGGCGCTCGCTCGCGATGTCCCCGCCTGTGGCCTCGATCCCGCCCGGGCACATCCCGCGGCCGTTCCGGCGGGACGGGGACCTTCGCGCGTGATCCCGGAGCGCGAGTCGCTCGAGCTGCTCCGTGCCGCCGGCCTCTCCGTGGTCGCTTCGATCGCCGTCGAGGGCCGGGCGGCCGCGGCGATGGCTGAGCGCGCGGCCGCGGCCGCCGACGCCGTCGGGTGGCCGGTCGCGGTCAAGCTTGATGCTCCTGGTCTCGCCCACAAGAGCGACGAGGGCGCCGTCGTGCTCGGCGTGCAGACGCGCGCCCAGCTCACCGCGGCGCTGCGCCACGTGCTTGCCGCGGGCCGGGACTTCGAGCCGGACGGGGTGCTGATCCAGCCGATGGCCAAGGCGGGGGTCGAGCTCATCGTCGGCGCCCGCCGCGACCCGCAGTTCGGCCCGCTGGTGCTGGTCGGGATCGGCGGCGTGCTGGCCGAGGTCTTCGATGACGTCGTCGTCCGCATCGCGCCGATCGACGCCTCGCACGCTCGCCAGATGCTCGACGAGCTGCGGGGCGCGCGGCTCCTCGACGGCGTTCGCGGCCGCAGGCCGGCCAACCGCACGGCCCTCGCGGAGCTGATCGCCGCGCTCGGGCTGACGCTCGAGGCTCATCCCGACTGGCGCGAGGTCGACCTCAATCCGGTGATCGTCGGCAGGGAGGCGGTCGCCGTCGACGCGCTGATCGTCACGGACGTTCGCGATCCCGCGTGGGACTACGAGGACCCTGGCGGGGCAGCGCCCTGACCACGGGCGCCACCCTCGGCGCCATCCAGCGAGTGAGTCCACGGGAGACACCATGAACGCCACGCAGACAGCCCAGCAAGCCACCAAGCCGACGTCGAGCACCCTCTACTTCGGCCCCTGGTACCGGCGCTCGCCGTTCTTCGAGAAGACGCTCGAGCACGGCGCGTCCGCCTACGACATCTACAACCACATGTACCTGCCCGGCTACTACGCCGACCCGGTGGAGGAGTACTGGGCCCTGCTCAACGGCGTGACCGTCTGGGACGTCTCCGTCGAGCGCATCGTCGAGATCACCGGGCCGGACGCATCGGCGTTCACGAACCTGCTCACCTGCCGCGACCTCACGAAGTGCGCCATCGGCCAGGGCAAGTACGTGCTGATCACCGCCGACGACGGCGGGATCGTGAACGACCCCGTGCTCCTTCGGGTCGAGGAGAACCGCTGGTGGCTGGCCCTCGCCGATTCCGACGCGGGACTGTACGCCCGCGGCGTCGCCGTGAACGCCGGGATGGACGTCAAGGTCCGCGAGCCGGAGGTCTACCCGATCCAGGTCCAGGGCCCGAGGTCGCGCGAGACCCTCCGCAAGATCTTCGGGCCGGCGATCGACGACATCAAGTACTACTGGACGCTCACCACCGAGGTCGATGGCATCCCCGTCGTCATCAGCCGCACCGGCTGGACCGGCGAGGTCGGCTACGAGGTCTACCTGCGCGACCCGTCGCGCGGCGGCGACCTCTGGGACCGCGTCTTCGAGGCCGGCAGGGAGTTCGACATCCGGCCGATCGCGCCGTGCGAGGCTCGGCGCATCGAGGCCGGCATCTTCAACTACGGCTCGGACATGACGATCGCGAACAACCCGTTCGAGGTCATGGGGCTGGAGCGGCTCGTCGAGGCGCAGGAGGCCGACTACATCGGCAAGGCGGCCCTCGAGGAGATTCGCGCCAAGGGCGTGTCTCGCAAGCTCGTCGGCATCGAGACGCCGGGGGCGCCGCTGCCCTTCGAGATCGCGGAGAAGCGCCCGGTGCTGCACGGCGGCGAGGCCGTCGGCACGCTGACCGACCTGATCTGGTCGCCGCGGCTGGAGAAGAACATCGGCTACGTCTGGCTGCCGATCGAGCTTTCCGGGCCGGGCACCGAGCTCGAGATCGTCGCCCCTGACGGCGACCTCTGGGCCGCCCGAAGCGCGGCCATCCCGTTCCTCGACGCGAAGAAGCAGGTGCCGCTCGGGAAATGACCGCGACGATCGCCTAGGCGGCCTCGGGCTCCGCGACCGCAGCCTGGACCGTGCTCCGGAACGCCCCGAGCCGCCACGCGATCAGCAGCGCCACGGAGACCACCGCCACGATGATCGTGGAGATGGCGTTGATCTGGGGCGTGACGCCGAACTTGATCTCGCTGTAGATCGCGATCGGCAGGGTGGTCGACCCGACGCCCGCGTTGAACGACGTCACGACGAGGTCGTCGAACGACAGGGCGAACGCCAGCATCGCGCCCGCGGCAACGGCGGGAGCGATCAGCGGCAGCGTGACGTAGCGAAAGGCGCCCAGGGCCGACGCGCCCAGGTCGCGCGCGGCTTCCTCCAGCTGCGGATTCAGGTTCGCGGCACGGGCGCGGACCGTGATCGCGACATACGAGATGCAGAACGTGATGTGCGCCAGCGAGATCTGCCAGATCGAGCCGTTCGCGCCGAGCAGCTGGCTGAAGAAGACGAGCAGGCTGATGCCCATGACGATCTCGGGCGTGACCATCGGCAGGAGCAGCAGGGTCTGCACGGGGCCGGAGCCCCGGAAGCGCAGGCGCGCGAGGCCGAGCCCCAGCAGCGTCCCGAGCAGCGTCGCCCCGATCACCGCGATCACTGCCACCTGCATCGTGATCTCGAGCGCACCGAGCAGCTCGCGGTTGCCCAGCAGCTTCGGATACCAGTCGAGCGTGAACCCCTGCCAGACGAAGGTCCGCCGGGAGTTGTTGAAGCTGAAGATGATGAGCACGACGATCGGGGCGAAGAGAAAGACGTAGATGAGCCCCGCGAACCCCGAGAGCCAGCGCGACGCCCGACCCGTCATCCGGGCGTCCCGATGACCTCACGTCGGAGGCTCCGAAGCGCAAGCAGCGTGCCCACGATGGTGACTGCCATCAGCAGGAATCCCAGCGCCGAGCCGTAGGGCCAGTCGCGGCCGCTCGTGAAGATGACCTGGACGATGTTCGCGATGGTCGTGGTCTCGGCGCCGCCGAGGATGTCGGGCGTCACGTAGTCGCCGAGGGCGGGGATGAAGGTCAGGAGCCCCGCGGCCACGATGCCGGGCATCGTGAGCGGGAGGGTCACGTGCAGGAACGCGCCCCGACCCGACGCGTAGAGGTCGCGGGCGGCCTGGACGAGCGAGAAGTCGAGGCGGTCGATGGAGACGAACAGCGGCAGGATCGCGAACGGCAGGAAGCCGTACGTCATCCCGAGGATGACGGAGATATCCGTGTTGAGGATCCGGATCGGCTCGTCGATCAGCCCGACCGACCGAAGGAGCGAGTTCACGACCCCGTTGTCGCGCAGGATGATCATCCACGCGTAGGTGCGGATCAGATAGCTGGTCCAGAACGGCAGCATCACCAGGACCAGGAGCAGGATCTTGCGCCGGCCGCCGTACCTCGAGATCCAGTAGGCCACCGGGTAGCCGATGCCGAGCGACAGGATCGTCGTGACGCTGGCGTAGAAGATCGACTTGCCCAGCGCGGGCAGGAAGGTCGGGTTCAGGGCCTCGAGATAGTTCGCGAGCGACGGGTGCGCGAGCGTCACGTGCCCGTTCACGTCGAGGCTGCCCACGCTGATCACGCCGATGATCACGAGGGGCGCGAGGAAGAAGATCGCCAGCCAGACGACCCCGGGAAGCACGAGGAACGCCGTCGCGGCGCGATCTCCGCGTTGTCCGCTCGTGCCCTCGGCGGCGCCGGGCCCCGTCGCGCTCTCGGATCGCGCGACGGCGCCGGTCACGCCTTCAGCGCGGTCCAGCGGTCGGTGTAGAGGGCCTGGTCGGCAGGCTGGAGGTACGAGAGCTCGGTGAGCTTCGCCAGCTCCTCCGGCGGCGGATTCAGGCGCGGGTCGTCGACGATGTACGACTCGAGCTTCGGCAGCGCCGCGTCGTTCGGGCCCATGTAGCCGATGTAGTTGGTGTTCGCGGCGCTGATGTCGCCGTCGAGGTTGAAGTCGATCCAGAGGTGGGCCGCGATGGGATGCGGCGCGCCTGCCAGCACGACCATCACGTCGTTCCCCCTGACCGCGCCCTCGCTCGGGATCACGTACTTCGTCTCGGGGGCGTCGTAGGTCATCTGGACCCAGTCCCCGGACCAGCAGTGGCTGATGTCGACGTCGCCGCCGGTGATGCCGGCGATGTCATCGGTTGAGTAGTCGCGCAGGAGTGGCTTCTGCTCCTCCAGCAGCTGGAGGATCTGGTCGAGCTCCGCCGCGCTGGTCGTGTTGGGTGACAGGCCGAGCCGGAAGGCGCCCGCGGCGAAGACTTCGCGCTGGTCGTCGAGCATGTACATCTTGCCCTTGTGCTCCGGCTTCCAGAGCTCTGCCCAGCTGGTCAGGTCGCCCTTGATCTTGGCGGGATTCCAGGCGTAGCCCGTGGTCCACCAGTAGTTCGGGACGGAGTACTGGTTGCCGGCGTCGTAGCCCGGGCTCTGCCAGGCCGCCGACAGGTTCTTGAGGTTCGGGATCAGCGACTGGTCGAGCTTGCGGATCGTGCCGTCGGCGATGAACTGCGGAATCCAGGTGGAGGCCGGGTAGGTGACGTCGTAGCCGCCGCCCTTGCCGTCGCTCTGGATCTTGCCGATCTGGGTGGGCTCGTCGGGGAAGTTGTCGTACGTGACCTTGATCCCGTACTTGTCCTCGAACTTCTTGACGGTGTCCTCGCCGATGTACTCGTCCCAGTTGTAGACGAAGAGCTCCTTCTCGGGCGGAGGGACAGCGGTGGGCGCGGCGGTGATCTCCGGCGTCGCGATCGCGGCCTGGGTTCCCGCGGGCGTCGGGCCTCCGGTTGCGGGGCCGGCGCTGGGACTGCCGCCGGCCTGGCCACAGGCCACGAGCAGCTGCGTCAAGGCGGTCGCCGCACCGAAGGCCGCGCCGCGTGCCAGGAACTCGCGGCGGGACCAGCCGGCCTCCCGGAGCTGCCTCGTGAGCACCTCGTCGAAGGTTTGCCCGCTGGGTTGTCGGTTGCCGGTCATGCCGATTCCTCCAACTCGGCCGATCGATCGCCCAGGACGAGGGCATCGGTCGGCGACCATGTGAGGACCACCGTGTCCCCAGGTTCGAATCTCGGACCGTTTCTCGGAGCAAGGATGGAGAGCGCCTGGCCGCCCGCGGTGCGGGCGTGGTACTGGACGGCCGACCCGAGGTAGGCGACCTGTTCGATGGTGCCGCCGAGCGGGTCATCTGCCCGGATGGCACCCGCCGCCTCCGAGCCGGTGCTCGCGGCGGATTCCAGCCGGATCGACTCTGGTCGCACGCTCAGCTGGATCGCATCGCCTGCGACGCAGCCATCGGCGCCGGCGAGGCACGTCTCGCCCGACGCGAGCCTGATGATCGCGGCACCGTCGCGCACCTCCGCGACGGTCCCGGAGAGCAGGTTCGTCGTGCCGATGAAGTCCGCCACGAACGGTGTTCGGGGGCGGTCGTAGAGGTCCTCCGGGGTGCCGACCTGCTCGACCTTTCCGTGGCTCATCACGGCGATTCGGTCGCTCATCGTGAGCGCCTCCTCCTGGTCGTGGGTCACGTAGACGAACGTGATCCCGACGTCCTTCTGGATGCGCTTCAGCTCGAGCTGGAGGTTCTTCCGAAGCTTGAGATCGAGGGCGCCGAGGGGCTCGTCGAGCAGGAGCACGTTGGGCTCGTTGACCAGGGCGCGCGCGAGCGCGATTCGCTGCTGCTGGCCGCCCGACAGCTCGTGCGTGCGGCGCTTCTCGTAGCCGGGCAGTCGGACCTTCTCGAGGATGTCGCCGGTGCGGCGTCGGATCTCGCGGGCATCCATGCCGCGCCGCTTCAGCCCGAACGCGATGTTGCCCGCGACATCGAGGTGCGGGAACAGCGCATAGCTCTGGAAGACCATGTTGACCGGGCGCTTGTCCGGTGGATCGCGGGTTACGTCGCGACCGCGGAGCTCGATCCGGCCGCTCGTCGGAAGGTCGAACCCGCCGATCATCCGGAGGGTCGTGGTCTTCCCGCAGCCGGACGGCCCGAGCAGGGAGAAGAACTCACCGGCACCGATCGAGAGGGAGATGTCATCCACGGCAACGACGTCGCCGAAGCGCTTCGTCAGGTTGCCGAGGCCGATCTCGGGCCGGTGCTGTTGCGGGGACTCGGGGAGCGCGGCCGCGGCCATCACGACTGGCCGAGAGTACCGTAATTGAGCAAGTGCGCAATAGCGATCCGGCAACGTCGCCGGCCTCGGCGTTCTCGCCTGTCAGCAGCGGCCCGATGCCGGCAATCGAACCTCGAGGGGCCCGCTCGTCGCGCTTGTCGAGCCTACGGCCGCCCGAGCGACGAGCCGCACCGACATCGCCGTCGTCGAGCACAGCGACCACGTCGCACCGGCCGAACGCGATGGCGCGAGGGCGCGGAGGAGCTTCCGAGCGGGCGCGACGGCGAGCGCGGGTGTCACGGTGAGCTCCACCGCGACCTGCGCGACCCTGGTCCGGCTCAGGTTCGTGACGAGGGGCACGAGGCGGGAGCCTCTTCGGCGAGAAGGGTCCGGAAGGGACGTTGTATTCCTGTTGCACGGGCGGTGGCGAGGCGAGCCGGAGTGCGCGGCTATCCTCCCGGCGATGGCTGCGGGGTCGGACGGCGAGTCGCTGCGAGGCGGGCGTGGGCTCGTCGTCGCGCTCGACGGCCCGGCGTCCTCGGGCAAGAGCAGCGTCGGCGCCGCTGCGGCGAAAGAGCTGGGCTACCGCTTTTGCGATACCGGCCTGCTGTATCGCGCGGTGACCTGGCTGGGGCTGCATCGCGGCATCCCGGCCACCGCCCACGACGCGCTCGTGCCGCTGGTCCGCGAGATCGAGCTGCTCGACGTCGGGGACGGGCGGCTGGCGCATGTCGCCATCGATGGCGTCGACCGGACCGCGGACGTCCGATCACCGGACGTCGATGTCGCCGTCTCGGCCTATGCGGCCGTCGCCGAGCTGCGGCTGGCGCTGCTGGAGCGGCAGCGGGCGCTGGCCCTGCCGGGCCGGATCATCATGGCCGGCCGCGATGTCGGCACGGTCGTCCTGCCCGACGCCGACCTGAAGCTCTTCCTGGAGGCCTCGGTCGAGGAACGGGCCCGGCGGCGGGCGGTCGAACGCGGCGTCGATCCAGAATCCGCCGAGGGGCTCGAGATCCTGACGGAGCTTCGCCGCCGGGACCGGCTGGACTCGACGCGCGATATCGCGCCGCTCCGGAAGGCACCCGATGCGGTGGTTCTCGGCACGGATGGCAACGCCTTCGAGGAGACGGTTCGGGAGGTCGTTGCCGCCGTCCACCGCGCGGCGGGGCAGGGGCGGGCACGCCCGGAGCGACGCCCGCGCCGCGAGCGACGCCCGATCCCGCCGACACCGGTTGCAACCAGCCGCAGCTGGCTGTACCGGCTCGGCAACGCGTTCCTGCGCAGCGTCGTGCGGGCGATCGTCCGTTTCGGCAGCGAAGGTGACCTTGCGGCCATCCCCAGGACGGGGCCCCTCATCGTCGCCGCCAACCACGCTTCCAGCGCTGATCCCGTTCTGATCACGTCATTCCTCAGCCAGGAAATCGACCGCCCGCTCAACTGGCTCGGCAAGCGCGAGCTCCTCGAATGGCCGCCGGCCGGCTGGGCCTTCCGGATCGCGGCGATCCACCCGGTCGATCGGGAAGCAGCCGACCTCGAGGCCTTCCGGACGGCCATGCGAATCCTCGAGGCGGGCCAGGTCCTGGCGATCTTCCCCGAGGGCACGCGCAGCCCGGACGGCGTTCTGCAGGCCGTCCGAGAGGGCGCGGGGATGCTCGCCCTGCGCAGCGGGGCGCCGGTGCTCCCGGTCGCCGTCGGGGATAGCGATCGACTCTGGCCGAAGGGCAGCCTGCTGCCGAAGTCCGGCAAGCACGTCCGCGTCCGGTACGGACGGCCGTTCACGGTCAAGGACGAGCTCGAGGCATCGGGCCAGCCCACCCGGGGCCGGCAGGCCACCGAGGCAGCAACGCGCCTCATCATGGCCCGCATCGCGGCGCTGCTCCCGCCGCGCCAGCGCGGTTCCTACGAGCCGGACGTCAGCCCGGGCTGAGCGCTTCCTCGACCACCACGTCCAGGGACCGGGACCGGCCGGCAGCGGCGCCAGCGCGGAACACATCGGCGTCAGTCGAAACGTGGGTTCGGAAGTCGTCCTCCTCGAGCTCCCATTGGCCCACGGGCCCACCGCGCTCGACCTCTGCCTGCAATCCACCCCAGAGCCGGCCTGCTCGATCGAGATCGCCGGATGCCGCCGCCTCCCATGCCAGGTACGCAAGGCCGTAGAGCGTCGACTGTCGATCGCCGATGCTGCGAGCCCAGGCAAGCGCCTGTCGGGCGGCTGGTGCAGCCATGGCAGCGCGTCCGGAGCGGAGCGCGAGGTCTGCAAGGCGGAGGAGCGTGTCCGCCCGCCACCAGCCATCACCGGCGTCCTCTGCGAGCGCACCCGCTCGATGGAGCAGCTCGAGCGCCTCGTCGACCCGGCCCTCGTCGAAGGCCAGATCCGCCGCAAGCGTGATGCTCACGTACGCATCGGGGACGAATCGGTCGTCGCCGCCGATCCGCTCGGCGTCCGCAAGCAGCGCACGGGCTCGTTCGCCGTCGCCGAGACGATGGGCCTCGACGGCGAGGCGCATCAGCAGATGCGCTTCATACGGACGCTGCTGGAGCCGACGGTGGATCGCGAGGGCGGCGGCGTAGTCCGGGATTGCCTGCTCGAACGACCCGTCGACGTAGAGCGTGCCCCCGCGACACCTGAGCGCTCTCGCCCGAGCGAGATCATCGACACGGTGCGCCTCGAGGAGCCGGGTCAGGATCGCGATGCCCTCGGCTCGGAGGGTCGTGGCCCAGAACCGCTCGAGCGCGACCGCGATGTCGATGCCGAGCGCTGGATCCGCTCGGGCGGCCCACTCGAGGGCCGCGCGGATCGATGGCAGCTCCGTCGTGGCGAGCTGGAATGATGCCGCCAGGTCGGCGGAGCGGCCATCGTGGATGCCCTCGAGCGACAGGGACGTCGATGACACGATCGCGCGCACATGCTCGGCGAGGCGCCGATGGAGCGCCGTACGCTCCACATCCGGCAGCCGTTCGTCCGCGTATTGGCGCACCGTCTCGAGCAGCCGGTACCGCGTCCCGCCGGCTATCTCGGTCGGCGTGACCAGGGAGGCATCAACCAGACGCTCCACGAGCCGCTCGATCCGCAGCTCTCCGTCGCCGTCCGCCGGATCGAAACACACCGCCTCGATCGACTCCATCGAGGCCCCTGCCGGGAACACGGCCATCCGCTGGAGCAAGCGCTGCTCGTCCGCATCCAGGAGCTCGAAGCTCCAATCCATCGCCTCGCGGAGCGTCCGGTGCCGGGCCGACGCCAGCCGGCGCCACGACACCAGGAACTGGAAGCGATCGCGGATTCCGACGGCGATCTCGTCGAGGGACAGCGCCTTTGTCCGCGCCGCGGCGAGCTCGATGGCGAGAGGGAGTCCGTCGAGCTCCCGAACGATTCGCGCGGCCGCGTCGTAGGCCGCCTCATCGATCCGGAGGCCGTGACGTTGCAGCGTGGCGCGGTCGAGCAGCAGCCGGACCGCCTCGCTCTCCCGGAGGCTCGCCGCGCTGTCCTCGAGCGGAAGCAGCAGGGGCTGAACCGGGAACGCCGCCTCGCCGGCGACGTCCAGCACCGCACGGCTCGTCGCCAGGATCCGGAGCCCCGGCGAGGCTGACAGAAGGTCGGTCGCGATGGCTGCCGCGGCATCGCGCACGTGCTCGCAGTTATCCAGGATGAGCAGGACGTCGCTGTCCTCGAGGTCGCGAGCGACCGCGGCGGCCGGGGTCTCGCCGGGTTCGTCGGCGACGCCCAGGGCGACGATCGCCTCGTGCGCCACAAGCTCCGGATTGGTGATTGCCGCAAGGTCGACGAAGGCGACCGCGTCGACGAGGTCGGCGCTCGCCCGCGCCGCGGCCTCGGTCGCCAGTCGCGTCTTGCCGACCCCGCCGACGCCGACGAGCGTCACGAGCCGCGACCGGAACAGGAGCGTTCGGATCTCGTCCAGCTCCCGTGCCCGGCCGACGAACGATGTGAGTGGCAACGGCGGCGCCGTCATCGGCCGGGCCCGCTCCGAGCGAAGTGGCGGAACGTCCTGTCGGAGGATGGCGGCCTCGAGCGCCTGGAGCTCGGGCCCGGGCTCGATCCCGAGCTCGTCGTCGAGGGCCCGGCGCGCTCGGTGGTAGGCAGCGAGGGCGTCCGCCTGGCGGCTGGCGCGGTACAGCGCGAGCATCAGGTGCCGCCAGAGTCGCTCTCGAAAGGGGTGCCGTGCGACGAGCGATTCGATCTCATCGATGAGGTCGGAGCTTCCGCCCAGCTCGAGCTCGGCCTCGATGCGCTGCTCCAGCACGTTCACCCGAAGCTCCTCCAGACGCGCCGCCTCGGCGCCGAGGAGCCCGTCAAGGCGCAGCCCGGCGAAGGCCTCACCTCGCCACTCGCGCAGGGCGCCGGCGAGCGTTGCGGCTGCCCGGCGATGCCGGCCCCGGAGCTGGAGCTCATGTCCGTCGCGTGACAGCCTCTCGAACCGCGCGAGGTCGATCGCCAGCGCGTCGACGCCAAGCACGTAGCCGCTCGTCAATCGCTCGATCGACACCGCGGGTCCGAGCGCCGACCGCAGGCGCGAAACGTACGACCGAAGCGTCGTCGCCGCGCCATCCGGTGGCTCACCGGCCCAGAGCTCGTCGATCAGGGCGTCGGTGCTCACCGCTGCGTTCGCCCGGGTCGCGAGCAGCGCCAAGAGGATCTCCGCCCGCAGCCCCCCGACCTCGACGGGCGCACCGTCGACGAAGACCCGGACGGGCCCCAGCAGCCCGATGTCGAGCGTTGGCCCGCCGTTCGTCGTCGCCGGCCTCCCTCAGCCTCGGCGCCCGGGTTCACCGAGCGACTCCAGGGCCGAGGGTAGGGCCGGCGCGGCCAACGCGGCCAGGAGCCGGGCGTCACGGGCGCGGCGTCAGTGGCCCGGCGTCGAGATCCAGCCCTCGAACGTGCCGTGGGTCTGGCCCGTCCCCGGGAAGAAGGTTCGCTGGGTCGAGAAGGTGCCCGTGGCGCCCGCGAACCGGCCCGTGCCGCCAGTGATGGTCCCGGTCTCGGCGATCGAGAGCTGACCCGGGGCGACGAGGGTCGCGGTTCCGGCCAATGTTGCCGTCAGGATCGAGCCGTCCGCCGCGGTAAAGGTGTAGGCCCCCGTCGCGGTGAGCGTGGCCTGGTTGACGGTATGGGGCGCGACGAGCGTGAACCGCCCGAGCTGGCTCGCGTGGCCGCTCGTCTCGAGGACCACCGCCACGACCGGCGGTGCGATGGGCGTGATCGTGGCCGTTCCCGACATCTCGCCGCGGAACGGGACGAGGTCCTTCGCCGAGACGGGTCCGGCGACGGCAAGCGCGAGGGTGGCGATGACCCCGAGAGCTCCGACTGTTGCGCGCATGGCTGGTACCTCCATTGTCCTGTCGATCCGTGCGACCTGGCCGGAGGCTGCGCGCGAGGCGTTGCGTTTGCGTTGAAGGGCCGTCCTGCGCTGACGCGCCGCCGAGGGGGCAAGCGGCGACCCATGGGATACTTGCTACGGCATGGAAGCAACCATCGGCACGGTCGCCGAGATCAGGATCGCGAAGCGTACGGGCTTCTGCTACGGCGTCCGCGAGGCCATCGACAAGGCCAAGGAGGCCCGCGCGGCGGGCAAGGCGACCCATACCCTCGGCCAGGTCGTCCACAACGAGGGCGTCATCAGCGACCTGCAGGCGCTCGGCATCGAGACCGTCGACACACTCGATGACGTCGACCACGGCGCCGCGGTCGTCATCCGCGCCCACGGCGTTCGCCCGGACGTCATGGAGCGAGCCGCGAGCCGCGGCCTCGAGGTCATCGACGGGACCTGCACCTGGGTCATCCAGGAGCAGAAGGAGATCGTCAAGCTCGTCGAGGAGGGCTACACCATCGTGCTCCTCGGGACGCCGAAGCACCCAGAGGTGATCGGCCTCCTCGGCTTCGCGCCGAACGCCATCGTCGTCGACGAGGAAGAGGACTGGGACCAGATCCCGCGCAAGAAGAAGATGGCGTTGATCTCGCAGTCGACGCAGCCGCCCTGGAAGTTCGAGAAGCTCGCGGCGTTCATGGTCGGCCGGAGTCACGAGCTCAAGATCGTGAACACCGTCTGCCCGGTCACGATCCGGCGGCAGGAAGACACAATCGAGGCGGCGCGCGAGGTTGATCTCATGGTGGTCGTGGGCGGGCGCTCGAGCGCGAACACGAAGGAGCTCACGCGCCTCTGCGGGATCGCGGGGACGGCGGCGATCCAGATCGAGTCGGTGAAGGACCTCACGGACCCTGCCGTGTTCGAGGGCGCCAAGGTCGTCGGCGTCACCGGCGGCACATCGACGCCGATCGAGGACCTCCATGCCGTCGCCGAGCGCATCCTCGAGATCGCGGGCACCCCGGAGGCCCGGGCCAGCGCGACCGAGCTCGCCGACGCCGCCTTCGCGATGGCGGCGACTCCAGCGGGACGGACCACCTCGCTGCCAGGCCCGGTGACGCTCCCAGTCGCCAGCTAGGGCCGGCGACGTGCCCGCCAGCGCACTGCCCCTCGTCGCGATCGTCGGCCGCCCGAACGTCGGGAAGTCGACCCTGTTCAACCGGATCGTCGGCCAGCGAGCGGCGATCGTGGAGGATCGCGCGCGGACGACGCGGGACCGGCTGTACGGCCAGACCGACTGGAACGCCCGCCGGTTCATGATCGTCGACACCGGCGGCCTCGAGGTCGACCCCGCCGACCCGATCGAGGCGCGCGTCCAGGACCAGGCCCGGATCGCGATTGCCGAGGCGGACGTGATCGTGTTCGTCGTCGAGGCCATCTCGGGTCTCACACCGGCGGACCAGGAGGCGGCCGAGGTCTTGCGACGTGCCAAGGCACCAGTCCTGGTCGCGGTCAACAAGAGCGACAACGAGAAGCGCGAGCTCGAGGCCGCCGAGTTCTACGCGCTCGGCTGGGAGCACACGTATCCGATCGCTGCCGTGCACGGGCGCGGCGTCGCGGACCTCCTCGACGAGGTGGTGCTGGCACTGCCCCCGGAGTCAGAGGCGGAGCTGGCCCGCAAGCAGCGGGACATCGAAGCGGAGGCGTTCTCGCGAGACGTGGAGGCGGGCAGGCTCGAGGCCTACGTGGTCGGCGAGGACGACGAGGTCGACGACCAGGAGGGAGCTGCCGACGAGGGCGAGCCCGGGCTCGATGCCGAGGGGCTGGATGATGCGACCGAGGTCGCGATCGATGAAGCCGCTCGACGCTGGGACGCGATGATCGCGAGCGAATCGGATGACGAGCCGCCTGCCATCGCCTTCGTGGGACGCCCGAACGTCGGCAAGTCGAGCCTGCTGAACGCCCTGCTGAAGCAGGATCGGATGATCGTGTCGGACGTGCCCGGCACGACCCGCGACGCGATCGACACGCGGCTGCCATGGGGCCGCACGGAGATCGTGCTCATCGATACGGCCGGGATCCGACGTCGTGGTCGCGTCGCGGGCGGGCCGGCGGCGGAGAAGTTCTCGACGCTTCGCTCGTTCCGCGCGATCTCCCGCGCGGACGTCGCCGTCCTCCTGGTCGACGGCGTCGACGGCCTGACCGCCCAGGATGCGCACATCGCGGGGTTCGTCGTCGAGGAGGGCCGCGGGCTGGTCGTCGCGGTCAACAAGTGGGACGCGGTCGAGGACAAGACGGGCCAGACGTTCGACCAGTACGTCGAGTGGATCCGGCACGAGGCGCCGTTCCTGGATTTCGCGCCCGTCGTCTCCATGTCGGCCAAGACCGGGCAGCGCGTCGAGCGCGTGCTCGAGCTCGCCGTTGACGTCTGGGCCGAGCGGCGCCGCCGGATTCCGACCGGTGCGCTCAACCGCCTCGTGGGCGATGCTGCCGCTCGGCAGGAGCCGCCGATGGTCAAGGGTCGGCGCCCGAAGCTCTTCTACGCAACCCAGGTGGGCGTTGCGCCTCCAACCTTCGTGTTCTTCGCGAGGGACGCGGGCTCGGTCCACTTCTCCTACCGGCGATACCTCGAGAACCGGCTGCGCGAGGAGTTCGGGTTCCTCGGGACACCGATTCGGCTCGTGTTCCGCGAGCGCGCCACCGTGCGTGAGCCGCGGCGAGCCCGTCGCGGCAGCGCGCGACTGACCAAACGTGAATCGCGGCCCGCCATCGCACCGAAGAAGGGCCGCGCTCCCGCAAAGCGCGCGGCGCGATGACGCCCGACCGGACATCGAGCGGCGATGGGCCGGCCCGAGTCGCGGTCATCGGGAGCGGGGCGTGGGGGACGACCCTCGCGGTCCTCGTCGCCCAATCCGAGCCGGTGCTGCTCCTGACCCGCACGGCCGAGACTGCCGAGCAGATCGAGAAAACGCGGCGGAACACGAAGCGGCTCCCGGGGATCGAGCTCAACGCCAATGTCCGAGTGAGCGCGGATTCGAGCCGAATTGCAGAGGCGACCGATCTCGTGATCGTGGCGGTGCCGTCCGCCCATCTCCGCGACGTCCTGACGCAGGTCGGCGAGCATTTCGCGCCGACGGCCGACGTGCTCTCCGTGGTCAAGGGCCTGGAACGGGGAACCTTCCTCCGGATGACCGAGGTCATCGCTGACGCCGCGCGCGTCGACCCCGCTCGCATCGCCGCGCTGTCCGGACCGAATCTCGCCCACGAGATCGCGCGCGGCCTCCCGGCGTCGGCGGTCATCGCCTCGCCGACGCCCGAGCTTGGCGACCGCATCGTCGCCCGCCTCAGCCGCCGCGCATTCCGGCTCTACACGAATCCCGATGTGATCGGCGTCGAGCTGTGCGGGGCGTTGAAGAACGTGGTGGCGGTCGCGGCCGGCGCGGCGGACGGGCTCGGGTTCGGCGACAACGGCAAGGCCGGCCTGATGACGCGCGGCCTGGCCGAGATGACCCGACTCGGGATCGCCGCGGGAGCGAATCCGCTGACCTTCGCGGGGTTGGCGGGGATCGGGGACGTCATCGCGACCTGCGGCTCGAAGCTGTCACGCAACCACCTGCTCGGAGACATGCTCGCGTCCGGGCGGACGTGGGCCGAGATCGAGGCGGTCCTGCCAGGCGTCGCCGAGGGCGCGTACACGGTCGATGCCGCGCTGGCCCTTGCCGAACGACACGGCGTCGAGATGCCGATCGCGCGCGAGGTGCACAACGCGCTGTTCGAAGGCAAGAGCGTGCAGCGCTGCCTCGTCGACCTGCTGGCGCGCGAGTCGAAGGACGAGCTTGCCGACTTCCAGCGCTGGATCGATCAGCTGGAGGTCCGCCAGCCGGGCTGAGAGGGGACCGCGCTAGACTTCGCCCCTGCGTCGGGGCGTGGCGCAGTCTGGTAGCGCACCAGTCTGGGGGACTGGTGGTCGTCGGTTCAAATCCGGCCGCCCCGACCAATTCGTCTCGCGGAGCCCCGGAAGGACGGCAGGCCGGATCGTCGGACCCGACCTGCCTGCTGCGACTGCGGCGTTTTCGTCAGGCCGCGACGCGGCCGTTGCGACGGATCATTGCCCGCACGGATACCAGTACGTTGGACCGGGATTCGTCACGTCCCAGTGGTTCTGGGCGACGTTCCAGCCGATGTCGAAGCCGTAGGCGAAGACGCCGAAGGACGTCACCGAGGTGTTCGACCACGTGTGGCTGATCCGGGTCTTCAGCTTGAAGGCCTGCCCACGCGTGCAACCAGCGAGGTGGAACATGTAGTAGATGTTGCCGCCATCCCAGTTGTAGCGATTGACGTCGAAGTGATCCTGCGTCACCCAGCTGGCGCCGAACTCGTTGATGTCCTCCGGATAGGACCACGTGGTCTGGTAGCCGTCGGTGTCATGGGTGTAGAAGCTCGTCTTGACTTCGTTGACGGCACGGTTCCAGACGATCCCGAACCCATCGGGGCCGCCACAGTCCTCGTTCATGGCCCCGCAGTCCTTGCCGATGCACGAGTTCTTGTACGAGAGGACGTTGGTGCAGGTGTGCTTCCACTGCCAGGACCCCATCGCGACGAAGTAGTCGAAGCGCGTGTCCTCGTAGACCTTCGGCTGGGTGAGGGTGATGTCGTTCGAGGTCGAGCCAAACGGGACCGGGTCAAGCTCGCCGAGACCGGCGTCGACCTCGACGAGGCCATTCCGGGCCAAGAGCGCGTCGATGGCCTTCTGGCTCGCACCATTTGCCTGGAGCCTGGACACCTGCGCGTCGAGCGCCGCCCAATCACGGGCTTTGGGGGCTGCGATTGTCGGCTGGATGATGGTGGCAGCCAGGAGCATTGCACCCAGCAAGCCGATGAAGAATCGTCGTGCGGCGGAACGCGATTTCATGGTTCCTCCCCAATGTCGGACCTGTGACCAAGGCGTGGGAATCGGCTGGCGACTGTCCTCCGTTCCGGCGCGCCGGTTCCTCGTGCCCGTCTGACCGACCGGCACCCGCGGCGACCGTGGTCCGGATATAGCCAGCGCGGCTTATCTGCGGCTTACCTGCACCTCGCCAGCGCGCCGCCTGGGTCCTTCCGCGTCCGGTCATGCTTCCGCGCATGCGCAGGACCCCGACGCTCGAGACTCGCCGACTGCGCCTGGACCCGCTGCGAGTTCAGGACGCCCGTGCGATGGCGAGCGTTCTGAGCGACCCGCGCCTGTACGGGTTCGTGGGTGGGTCGCCGCCGACCGTCGCGGAGCTCGAGGTTCGCTACGCCCTCTGGGTCGCCGGCGCGGTCGACCCCGGTGAGGAATGGCACAACTGGGTCGTCCGGGATGAGGCGGGGGAGGCCGTCGGGCACGCACAGGCCACCGTGACCCGGGAAGGCGCCGTGGCCGACGTGGCGTGGGTGATCGGGACGCCCTGGCAGGGGCGCGGCTACGCCTCCGAAGTGGCCCAGGCCGTCGTTGTCTGGCTCGACCGTTCGGGCGTTCCGGTGATCACCGCGCACGTCCATCCGGATCACACGGCCTCGGCGCGCGTTGCCGCGAACGCAGGCCTCGTGCGGATGAACGCGATCGAGGGTGGGGAGGTGGTCTGGCGCCGAGGGCCTTGACATCGCGCGCTTCTTGCGCCGCCCCACCTGACGGCGTTCACTGTCGACATCACGTCGCGCCGGGGGCTCGAGCGTCCTGCCCAGGGACCGAGCCGACCCGGAGGAGGAGGAGGAGTCGCATGACGCTCGCGGACGAAACCAAGCTCCGCACCCGGCGGTCGTTGCTGGCAGCCGCCGCGGGTGGCGCGGCCGCAGCCGCCGCCGCAGCCGTCGCGCCGGCCGGCGTGGCCGCCGCGCCGACGAACATGCAGACGGAGACAAACAACGCCACGATCGCGACGACGAGCATTTCGAAGGGCACCGACAGCACGCCGGTGTTCGTCGCGAATGGAACATCGACCAACGCGCTGGAGGGCCGTTCGGACACAGCCACCGGGCTGCTCGGCGCATCGTCGGACACGAGTGACCCGGCCGGTTTTACCCGGCAGGCGGGCGTCGTCGGTGTCGCAGGTTCGACGAGCTCGATCGCGGACAACATCGGGCTCACGGGCGTCTACGGCTATGCCGATGCGAGCCCGGCCGAGGGCTTCGTGGGCGCCGGCGTGTGGGGCGACTCCCCGGACATCGGCGTCGTGGGCACCGGCGCGACGGGCGTCCAGGGCCTCGGGGTCTGGGGCGTGCAGGGTTACACGCAGGAGGCCGGCGGGATCGCCGTCTACGCCCAGAGCGCGAACTCCACGGCGAGGGCGCTGCGGGTGGAGGGTCGAGCCGAATTCACGCGCAGCGGCCGCGTGAGTATGGGATCCGGCACGTCCTCGAAGACGGTCACCCTGTCGGGCTGCACGAGCCAGACGCTGATCATGGCGATGATGGCTTCGAACCGCAGCGGCCGTTGGGTTCGCGCGGTCGTTCCGACGACGGGCAGCTTCACGATCTATCTCAACGGGTCGCTGACGTCGGCGGCCTACGTCGCGTGGATCGCGTTCACCAACCCATCCAGCCACGCCGGGTAGATCGATGTCGAACGACAAGGGCCGATCGATGCACCCGAAAGGCGTGGACGCACACGTGCGCCGTCCCAAGCTCGCCAAGGGAAGCGCCGCGGCGCATGGGAATCCAGCCCGCGAGCCAAAGCTCGGCTTCGCACCGGGAATTGCGCGCGCGGGCCAGGCAAGGCTCCAGGCCGCGATCAAGCGGGCGAGCCGGACCTCGAACTGACGCGGCTCAGGCGGGGAGGCTGAACCAGAAGGTCGTGACGCCGGCTTCGGAAGAGGCCCCGACGCGGCCGCCAGCCTCCTCGACCAGACGCTTCACGATCGCGAGCCCGATGCCGGCACCGCCGGAGGATCGGTCCCGCGATCGCTCCACTCGGAAGAACCGCTCCCAGACCCGCGGCAGGTCGTCCGCCGGGATCTCGCTGCCTGAGTTCGCGATCCGGACCTGCGCGTGGCCGTCCTCGCGGGCGACGGTCACGCGAACGTCGCCGCCGGCGGGCGTGTAGCGAACCGCGTTCTGGAGCAGGTTGGCGACGACCTGCGCCAGCTCGTCGGCGCGCGCATGCACGACGAGCCCGGATTCGATGGCGGGCGCCACGGCGATCGAGCGACGTGCGAACGACGGCGCGGCGAGGTCCAGGCCGTTTCGCACGAGCGCGCCGAGGTCCACGTCCTCCGGCATCGGCCGCCCGTCGTCGGCGCCGGCGAGGGCATCGAGCGAGGACGCCAGACGGGTGAGTCGGTCGACCTCCTCGCGCAGCGAATCGAAGGTCGCCGGATCGGGCGGCAGCACGCCGTCGCGGAGCGCCTCGAGGTAGCCCTGGAGGTTCGTGAGCGGGGTTCGAAGCTCATGCGACGCGTTCACCACGAACTCGCGACGAACGGCATCCTGCTCGGCCAGCCGATCCACCATCACGTTGAACGAGTTGGCCAGTGCGCGAACCTCGGCCGGTCCCTCGACCGGAGCGGTCGCGCGGAGGTCGCCCTCGGCCGTGCGCTGCGCGGCGTCCGCCAGCCGCTCGATGGGATGGGCGATTCGACGCGCAAGGAGCATTCCGACCGCGAGGGCGACCACCGCGGCCACGAGCGCGGCCACGGCGACGATCTCCGTGACGCTGCCCTGGAACATCGCCTCCGCGTCCTCGGTCGGCCGGCCGATCGCCTCCATGAGGTGCATGAACGTCTCTGCCCCGACGCGCATCACGCCGACGGCCAGGATCGCCAGGGCGATGGCGACCGACACGAGGGCGGCGAGAACGATCCGGGTCGCGATCCCGTCGGGGCGCATCGGAAGCTTCATGACGAGGCAGCCGCTTCCCCGGCGCGCCGCCGCTCGACGCGTCCCGCCGCGCGATAGCCGACGCCACGCACCGTCGAGACGTAGCGCGGGTTGTTGGCGTCGTCGCCGAGCTTCTCGCGAAGCCGCTTGATGTAGACGTCAATGGCGCGGTCGAGGACGTCGCCCTCGGCGGCCCCGTGAATGCCGTCGAGCAGCTGATCGCGGGTGAGGGCCCGCCCGTCCGCGTCGAGGAGCGTTGCCAGGAGTCGCAGCTCCAGCGCCGAGAGTGGGACCTCGCGTCCCGCGATCCTGGCCTCGTGCCGCGCCGGGTCGACGACGAGGTCGTCACGAACGAGCAGCTCATCCGCCGCGAGCGCGTCGCCGAGCGGTCGCTCCGTGCGGCGAAGGATCGTCCGCACCCGGACGACGAGCTCGGCGGGCGAGAAGGGCTTCGGGAGGTAGTCGTCGGCGCCCTCGGTGAGGCCGAGGATCCGGTCGCCGACGGAGCCGCGTGCGGACAGGATCAGGATCGGCACCTCGCCCGTCGCCCGCGCACGCCGCATGACGGACAGCCCGTCCAGCCCAGGGAGCATGAGATCGAGGACGACGAGCCGGGGCCTGTGCTCCTCGATGGCGCGCAGGGCGGCGGGGCCGTCCGCGGCGGTGACGACCGGGTAGCGCTCGCGCTCGAGGTAGGTTCGAACGAGCGTGACGATCTTGGGGTCGTCGTCGACGACGAGGATCGGGGCGTCGGGCGCAGCCATGAAGGGGATCATCGGTCGCCCGAGCCTCGCGGACAACCGTGACGCAGCGATGACGCCTCTTCGGCGGGCAAAGAAACGCGCCACCCTTCGAATAAATCCGATGGGTGACGCACTTCGGAAGATAGCCAGCAGAGCCTGCGACGACATTCAACGTCGACGGCCGACGTCTCGCAATCGCATTGCAGCCGATCGAGCAACCGGCGCCAGCACTCGGCATTGTGGGGCTCACGGCGCCGCCGAGCCGCCTCCTCGCCCTATCATCGAGCCGATGCCGCCAATCGACGAGCTGATCCGGATCGAGCCGATCTACCTAGGCCGCCTCGAGCGCCAGGGGATCTTCACGACGGGCCTCCTGCTGGAGGTGACGGAGACGTCCACCCGCCGCCAGAACCTCGCGGATCAGGTCGGCTCGACGACGAACGACGTGCTCATGTGGCGCGACGAGGCCCAGATGCTGAACCTCGCCGGGTTCGGGCAGTCGGAGCATCGACTCCTGAGCCAGGCCGGCTTCGAAGGCCTCAAGGACATCCTCCTCGTCGACCTCCCGACCTTCAACGCCCGGCTCGGTCGCGCGGCGGACGAGCTGAAGGTGGAGCCCCCGACGGAGCTCACGATCGAGGGCTGGTGGGACCAGGCGCACACGCTCGCCGAATAGGCGGCGGGTGGTTGGTCGCAGCGGCCACGGCGCTCGTCCTGCTCGGTGGGCCCATCCTGCTGTTCCTGAACCCGATCTACGTGAGCTTCGAGCAGGGTCGGTCCGGGGCCGCCGCGCTGACCGGCTACTCGAGGTCGCAGCTCGACGCGGTGACGGGGCAGATCCTCGGTGACCTCGTGCTGTGGCGCGGGAGCTTCGATTCGACCCTCGACGGGGTGCCGGTCCTGAAGCCTGCCGAGATCCAGCACATGCTCGACGTTCGCGGCGTGTTCGCCGGGTTCTTTGCGCTGGTTGGCGCCGCCGCGGTCGTGCTGGCGATCGCGTTCCGCCGCGCGCGCGAGCCCGGGGCCAGGGCAGCGGCATGGCGCGGGATCGCCGCGGGCGCCGGGAGCCTCGCGGTTGGGATCGTCGTCGTCGGGGTGTTCGTGGTGTTCGCCTTCGATGCCGCGTTCGAGGTCTTTCACCGACTCTTCTTCCCGGCAGGCTCGTACTCGTTCGACCCCCGGACGGACAAGCTCGTTCAGCTCTTTCCGGAGACCTTCTGGAGCGAGACGGCGACATTCGTCGGCGTGGCCATCGGCATCGCTGCCGTTGCCACGTGGCTGATCGCTCGCGGGCGGGCAAGCGCGTGATGGGCGTGACGGTCGTCTGATGGGAATCCCGATCGCCCGAGTGCTCGGCATCGAGGTCCGGGTGACGCTCGGCTGGACGATCTGGCTGGCCGTCGTTGCCGTGATCGCCGTGATCCAGCTGACCAGCGTCGATCCGACGCTGCCGCTCCACATCGCGTGGCTCCTCGGCGGAGTCGTCGCCCTGGGCTTCTTCCTGAGCTCGCTGTCGCACGACCTCGCCCATGCCATCGTCGCGCGGCGCCGAGGCGTCGACGTGTCGTCGATCCTCGTGTCGTTCTTCGGCGGCGCGACGTCGCTCGACCCGAGCTCGCCCGATCCGCGCCACGACGCAGCGATCGCCGCCTCCGGGCCGGTCGCGAGCATCGCGATCGCGCTCGGGCTGCTCGCGCTCACGGTCGGCGCGACGACGGTCGGACAGGGATTCAGCGCTCCGGCGGGTGCCCTCGCCCTGCTGGTGTTCCTCAACCTGGTGCTGGGCGTGGTCAACCTCGTCCCCGCGTACCCGCTCGACGGCGGGCGAATCGTTCGGGACCTCGCGTGGCGCCGGTCCGGCTCGGAGCGGAGCGGCATGCAGACGGCGGCGCGAAGCGGGCGCGTGACCGGATACGTCGTCATCGCCCTCGGCCTCGCCGTCCTGTTCATCGAGGGCGGGTTCATGGGGGCGATGCTCGCCGTCACGGGCTGGTTCCTGATCCTGTCCGCGAACTCGCTCCGGGACCGCGTGCGCCTCGATGACCTGGTCGGGGGCCACACGGTCGCTGACGCGATGGAGAAGGACCCGGCGACGGTCGCGCCATCGCTGACCGTGGACACGTTCGCGTCGCAGCTCCTCGATCGCGGGTCGTCCCTGACCGCGGTGGCGGTCGTGCACGACGACCGCATCGTGGGCCTCCTGGGCGTTCGCCAGGTACGGACGGTGCGCCCCAACGAATGGACGACCACTCGCGTCGCGGACGTGATGATCGAGCCGCCGAAGCTCTCGTTCCTCGCGCCAGGCGAGCCGTTGAAGGAGGCGCTGGACCGGGTCCACCGCGCCGGGCTCGATGGCCTGCCGGTGGTCGACGAAGGCCAGCTTGTGGGCATGCTCACGCGTTTGAGCGTCGGCGAATACGTGAAGGCGCGGCAGGGCACGGTGTCGAGCCCGGGCAAGAAGGCGAGCCCGGAGTACCGACCGTGAGCGAGCAGCTGCGGACCGTCGAGGCGGCTCGTGCCGCGATCCTCGCCGCGATCACCGCACCGATGGCGGTCGAGCAGGTCGACGTCGACGAAGCATTGGGTCGCGTGCTGGCGGAGGACGTCATCGCCGCCGTGACGCTCCCGCCGTGGGATAACTCGGCGATGGACGGCTACGCGATCCAGGCCGCCGACGTGGTCGCCGCGACCGAAGGCGAGCCGGTCAGGCTCGCGGTCGTGGGGGAGGTGCCGGCGGGCGGCGTCGGCGACCGGCGGGCTGAGCACGGAAGCGCGATTCGCATCGCGACCGGTGCGCCGATTCCCCAGGGCGCCGACGCGGTCGTACCGGTCGAGGCCACGACGCCACTGGACGCCACCGGGGTCGCCGGGCCGAGGGGCCGCGACGCGGCCGGGCCGCTGCCCGCGGCAGTCCTGGTCCACGAGGGAAGCCGCGCCGGGTCGCACATTCGGCGCCGCGGCAGCGACCTCGAGGCGGGAGCGACGATTCTCGCCTCCGGCTCCGCGATGACCCCCGCGGCGATCGCGCTCGCGGCAGGGGCGGGCCTCACCGCCGTGCCCGTCCGCCGCGTGCCGCTCGTCGGGATCCTTGCGACGGGCGACGAGGTGCGATCGGCGGGCGCCGAGCTCGGCGCGGCCGGGATTCCCGATGCCAACGGCCCGGGGCTTCGAGCGCTCGCCGCATCGGCGGGCGCCGAGGTGCTGTCCCTCGGGATCGCGCCGGACGACCTGGGGGACGTCACAGGAAGGTTGCGCACGGCCCTCGCGGCGGGCGCCGACGCGATCGTGGTGGCGGGTGGCGTTTCCGTGGGGCCGTATGACGTCGTCAAGCTCGCCTTCGAGGCCGTCGGTGAGATCGGGCTCTGGAAGGTCGCCGTGCAGCCGGGGAAGCCGTTTGCGTTTGGGACCGCGAAGCGCCCTGACGGCGGCACGACGCTGCTGTTCGGTTTGCCCGGAAACCCCGTGTCGAGCTTCGTCACGTTCGAGCTCTTCGTGCGACCCGCGATCCGGGCCCTGTCCGGCCGCCGCGACCTGTTTCGACCGAGCGACCGAGCGGTGCTGCTCGACGAGGTCCGGACCGCATCGGGCAGGCGCGCGTTCCTGCGGGCGACGGTCGAGCGTGATGCCGACGGCACGCCCCATCGCGACGACCAGGGCCGCGTCGTCGTGCGTCTCTCGCACGGTCCGGCGGGGCAGGGGAGCCATGTGCTGTCCGCGCTTGCCGCGGCGGATGCCCTCGCGATCGTCCCGGAGGCCGTGGAGGTCCATCCGGCGGGAGGTCCGCTCGAGATCTGGTGGCTCGACCCCACCTGAACCCCCTGGCCGGCAGCCGTTGGCGCCGTCGGCGCCGACACCGTGACCGCCGGCTGCCGCATCATGGGCGGCGACATGGAGCGCCCACCGGGACAACGCGCGGACCGCCGCCGCCTGACGCACGTGGATCGCACGGGCCGCCCCCGCATGGTCGACGTCAGCGCCAAACCGCCGACCGCCCGTCGCGCCGTGGCGGAGGCGTTCGTCGCCGTTTCCGCCGAGACATTGAGCCTCGTGATCGATGGTCGTGCGGCGAAGGGCGACGTGCTCTCGGTCGCGGAGCTGGCCGGGGTCATGGGCGGCAAGCGAACCTCGGAGCTGATCCCGCTCTGCCATCCGATCCCGCTCACCGACCTGCTGGTCACCGTGACGCCCGATCGGGTCGCGAGCGGCCTGCGGATCCGCGCGGAGACCGCGACCACGGGCCCGACCGGCGTCGAGATGGAGGCCCTGACGGCCGCGTCGGTGGCCGCGCTCACGATCTACGACATGGTCAAGGGCGTCGAACGCGGGGTCGAGATCCGATCGATCCGCCTGGTGTCGAAGTCGGGCGGACAGAGCGGGGAGTGGCATCGACCAACCGACGAAGCGCCGGCGCCGGCTCGGCCTGTCCGCAGGCCCGGCGAGCGTGTCGCCGGGCGGATCAGGAAGACGCGCTGAGATGCTTTCCAGCACAGTGGGATCCGAAGCTTGGAATTCACGTGACTTGAAGTCGCGGC
>JADMIO011306017.1_pt1 | contig 57534 bp, 47 predicted proteins | sample 8958161 | NCBI WGS metagenome assembly JADMIO01 (sample SAMN16585339, study PRJNA669376) | soil metagenome | isolation source: Crop rotation soil | place: USA: Cullars Rotation, Alabama | collected 2011 | reverse complement strand
GACAACTTGTCCACGTGGAATTCTAAGCTTAGGATCCCAATGTGCTGGAAAGATGGGCCATCACGTGTGCGTACTGATTCTGATCGAGTTTACCCTCATATTCAGGCAGATCTATCAGTCTAACCATAGCTTTTTTTGCTGGATGTTTCTTCTGGAAAGCATCGAAACCAGAAAGTAAGTTCAATCTAGCGGACGTCTTTGGGTTAACACCGATGCGCCAATGTCCTGAACTCCATGGTACAGATAGATACCTGCCCACCGAACCTAAAAACGAGACGTCCCACTTCCGATCTCCCATCGGAATAGGGATTGGCGTTGCAGAGGCGGGATAGGAATCCCCGATAGGGAGCGACAGCACCTTTCCAGGGGCATATAACGGGGCGCCTTCTCTCGCCCATTTAACAATTCGGCGCGCGCTATTCTGGCCACATCTCGCCAACTCCAAACATTGCTGCCAAACAGGCTTACCCAAGCCGAAGACGTTCTCAAAACCGGTACTTCGAGTACCTGTCATGAAGCAACATAGGAACTTTTCTGCATGTGCCGGTATTTGAGCCCGCTCATCCCCGATCAACAAAAGCACTGTTGTTGCATCTGCCGGGCACGGAATTCGATTGCCCTGCCATGACACCCATATGTTGCAGCCTAAAGGTGGAAGTTCTTTAATGCTCGCTTCCAGTACTCTGCATATGTACAGAGGAGCCCCGCCTACGCTGCTTAGGAACAAAGGGCTGCCAACAGTCTCCAATCTGCCGTCGGAATGGACAAAAGCGCAAGTATTAGCTCGCTGGCCAGAAACCGCCATAGCTTTAGCAGGGGTTATCTATTGTTTTTTGCGCGCAAAGCTGGGCGGCACTCTACTGCAACGCAACAGCTATAAAGTACCGCGCAACTTGTTCCGGACTCATCAATTTATCGTAAGTCCTCTGATTATGAGATTTGATCTTATGCCATTCTAACTCCCCGATTTGGGTCAAATGCTTCTCTAGATCATCCCAATTACCATCCTCATTCCAAAACGTTGTGAATTCGCTCATCTCGAACCAAGGCTCCAGAACAGGCTTGTCCATATAGACCGGAATACCAATCATCAGAGCCAAAGCCATGATGCTCCGCCATCCCCAATGAAAACCTGTCGCATAGACTCCCAAGCGACTTGAGCTTAACATGCGCTCGTAGTCTGCGATATCCCGCGTTTTCATTGGAAAGTCTGTCGACTTTAGCGGAGAGAGAGCGCTCCCGTCGTGGGGAACCGGTTCACTCCAATTCAAAGAAGAGTATATTCGATATTTGTCTCTCATCCTATGAAGCTTCGAATGTAGCTTTACACGATGTCTGGGCCATCCCCACAGTGTATCTGATAGCACAACATCATACAGCAAGGGCTGCTCTCTCAATTGCAGCAGCTTTGCATAGCGTTCCTCGTAATCAAGCATCTCATGTTCCCAGTATGCATGCTCGAATAATGCTGTATGAATTTTGTGTTTAGCGTTACATAGCTTTCGCTCTAACCAAGATAGTGATCGTGTGTTTCCCAGGCTCGGAGAAATTGGAATAAACCTTTTCACCTTTGTGAAGTGGCACCCAAAAGCTTCAACTAGCTCTGTTGTGCGGCGCCGGTAATATCTTGTCTCTTGGTCCGTCTGCCATGCATACGGTTGGATAAACTGTTTGTTTTCAAAAAATTCCGAGTTATAACCAGCACAAAAGTATCGATCCACGGACGCAATAAGGGGGCACATCCAAAAAAAGGAATCTTCACTGTCGACCAAACATTTAACTTTCGTAGTACCATCTTGAACTAGGATTAAACTGGTGTGCCGGTGCGTATGCTTAACAGCGTCTTCACCGAAACCAAACCGAACGCAGTGCTGCAATGGAAATTCAGAGTAGCGCAATTGTTTGGCAGTATGCAGCCGCATTAACCCAAACCTAAGTAGATCGTTGCGTTGCTCATGATTGTTCTTGAACCAGCGGATCTCCATCTGAGTGTGGGTGATACAGGCTTGTTGAATTTCACTAACTGGAAGTCGTTTGGTCTTGCATTGGCTGTATTTTCTCGGTCTTTTGAACGGTTCTAGTCTGTTTGGGCAAACTTTGGAAGTGCTCCGCTTCTAGAATTTTTGCTCGAACATCGAAGTAGTAAGTAAATTTTGACACAGCAAATATTAGCCCGGCAGTGCCATCGAGAAATCCTCTTTTTAAAAAATAAGTTGTTACAAAATATGCTGGTGCATACCACCAGCGGCTCAAATTCCGGTACTTTAGTTTTTGTCTTCGCGTAAGCTTAGTCCAAGCTAAAGGGTCACCTTTGAGGGAAAGGAAACGGCGCGCTTCCCATGATGAGTATTCGTTGTGCCTATCAATATATTTATGGAGACTGCGGAAGTCCCTGTGCTCAATGGTTTGCGTAATCTCGCCGACCTGACCGCTGAGCACCGGATGCTCGTGTACCTCCATATCCAGTCCACTCCATCCAACATCCTCGATTCGTTCATAGTAGCCCGAACCAAGTCGAAACAACGCAAGCTTTCGCTGTGGTACCCCGTGACGCAGCACGGACCCCATAAAGTGCAATCGGTACCGCAGCCAAAAGCCAACACATTGGGTGTTGTGGATCGTTTCGGCGAGTACTGCCTTGAAAGCTGATGTCAGCTTTTCATCAGCATCAAGAAAGAGTACCCACTCTGATTTAAAATTGAAGTTTTGAAGCACCCAATTGCGTTTCTTTGGGAAGCCGCCCTCCCATCGAAAATTGAGGAGAGTTGCTCCAAAGCTCTTGGCTATGGCAATCGTTCGATCGGTACTTCCTGAATCAACGACGACGACTTCAGCGAAGCCATTGAGTGCGGATAGGCACTCAGAAATGTTTTCTTCTTCATTCTTGACGGGTATTACGACTGTTATAGGTAGCGGTGTCATACTGCGGCGACGTGGCCGGGTAGTTCGCGCAGGCCGACCACGCGCGCAGGATTACCCGCCACTATGGTATGGGGCGGGACATCATGAACAGCAACGCCGCGAGCACCTACTATAGCGAAGTCCCCCACTCTCACGTTAGGGCCGACGAAGGCGTCGGCGCATACCCAAGCTCCTTGTCCAATGATTATTGTGCATTTGATCAGCGGCATGTCGAGGCGTCGATAGTCATGAGTTCCGGCACACAGATGGGCACCCTGAGAAATGGTTGCTTGTGGTCCGATGCAGACTGCTCCAAGGCTATAGATCTGGACGTTATCGCCAATCGCGCACTCATCGCCGATCGATACATTCCATGGGATCGCGATTCGGACGGTCCGATGAATGTGCACGTTGCGGCCGATGCGGCAACCAAAAAGCCGTAGTAACCAACAGCGCAGGGTCCAAAACTGGCGCGGGATAAGGCGCAGGATCGGCTGACCCAACTCCCAAACGAACCTATGGAGGAGCTCTCTCCGCGTCCACTTGGGGGCCGAGCGGTTACCAGCAATATCGAGACGACCGGTACCGGTACTTCGGTGCGTCACGCGATCGTCACACATTGGGGACGGTCCGCTTTCCCGCCCACCCAGTCATAAACCGATGAAAGCTTTCCCGCGATAGCTTCCCATCCGAAGTCACGCCGCATCCAGGTTCGGCCCCGCTCCCCCATCATCTGCAACTCGGACCAAGGCAAAAGCATGGCGTCCCGTAACGCAGCGGTCAGGGCTTCGACGCCATGATCAATCCACCACCCGCAGCCCTCATCGCCGAGTCCTGCCCAGGGGGCGCCTTTCGTCGATATGACCGGGGTGCCAACGGCGAGGGATTCGGCAACCGTCATTGCGAAATTTTCATTCAAGGTGGGCAGCACGAAAATATCGGCTTCGCGCATGATCGTGCACTTGTGGGCTCCGCGCACGGCAGGTTCCACCGACACTCGATGAAGTTGGAGGCTTGCCGCAAGGGCCCTCAATTCAGCATCGTGGCCCAATTCCGCAGGTCCAATGATGCGGAGCCGCCAACAAGGAAATATGCGCTCCAGCTTCGCCCATGCACGCACAAGCCGATCCAAACCTTTTTTGGGATGGATTCGCCCCAACGAGAGTACAACTCGATTGGCTGGGTCTGGCGGGGTTTTTGGATTGGGTAGTTCAGGCAAATCAATGCCATTGGGGACGATGGCAACCGGCTGGACCAAGCCAAATTGACGTATATCTTCGAATTCTTGTTGACTCGTTGCATGATAGCAAGCCACGCCCCGGATCGACGGACCTTGCAACAGATGCCAGAACAACGCTTTCTTCTTGGCGGAGAAGCCGAGAGCGGGCCGGCCCAGCATGCCTCTTGGGGCGACAATCAGCGGGGTTTGGGTCCTCGATGCGGCCCAACCTGCATAGACGTTCGGCATAAGCCATAGTCCGTGATTGTGGATCACATCCGAATGCAGGGCTGCGTTCGTCAACGAAGAAGATAAAGCCGACGAGGCCCGAAGCTCTCGAAGAATTGGCAGATCGGCGAAATCCCAATGAAACGTCTGGTGGTCATACCCGCCGTTGCAAGCGTCGGTCCGTGATGCGTCACGTGGCGTTACGGAAAAAAGTTTAGCCTGAACACCCGCGGTGGCGAGTGATGCGCATAGCCGTGGTACGGAGTAGGAAGGGCCGCCATCGGATGCCCCCAGGCCGGCAATGACATGCACAACGCGGGAAGCGCGCTGTTTCACGTTTGGGTTCTAAACGTAATTGTGCGTGTAGGAAACACACGAGAGAAAATAGGAGTTACTATAAAAATGCGCTGAATGAGAAACGTAGCAGCTAAAACCATTACTAAACTTCCAACTAGCTTAACGAGTGCCGTTTCGAAGGTCGCAAATGCAAGGGCGATCATCATGCAGAGGCCGTGATTGACGAACCGTGGTATGCGCGGATTATCTCGAATTGATCGATAACCTCTTCCGTAGGCAAGCCCAATTAAGAACACGGCGGCAAGTGCTCCGAAAAGGCCGAAATCGATATATAGTTCGCCCAAGTAACCGATGCTTATCGAAGTATTTTCGTCCGCATAGATTGCCAGCGGCAGCTTCGTATAGTAGGCCGTCATGACTGTATCGTTGGGAACGTCGGGTTTGTTTGGAAACAGAATGCGCGGAGTGAGCACATGCAATATGGCTTCCCCTAGATGGAGACCACCTTCGTGTGGTAGCACCTCTGGAACGTTCTCCATCGTCGCTGCCAGAAAGTCAATATAACTGAGACGGCCGGTTAAAGATTCAAACCCAGCTACAAATGTGGCAACATCGAACTCAGATGCTCTCTTACCTAGCCAGGCAAGCCGTTCATCGAGTGGTTGACGAATCACCTGCTCACCCGTTTCCTGATTGAGAAATTCCCGGTAATCCTTTTTCACCGCTGACCAGAAAACCGCTAATAAAAGTGCCAGCGCAGCCCCGATGGTAAGTGCGATAAGCCCCCAGCCGCGTACGGCACCATGTGCTGCCAACGCAGCACCCAGCAAAACAAACAGCACGAGGCGGAATTCTGAGAAGAATCCGCTCATTCCCAGCACAATCTCAATCGCTACAACCAATCCCAGACATGGGAAGCCTCGCCGGTGATGCAGCGTCAAGTACGCCATCACAAATAGACCAGCCCATTTCAGGCCCCCCAATCCCAGCAAAATCTGTCGAGCACCACCCGCCTTTTCTGCAAGCAAGTCGAGAAGGTGGCCAAGGATAATCGCAGCAAGTGTAAGTCTAATGATCCGCCTAAACGATAGATCCAGCACAGGCTTGTCTTCGCTCTCCCGTTTTGGACCACGCGTTCCGATCGCCAATCCAAAAGCAAGGGCTGAGATTCCCGCTAGAGCGAACAGTGCGGCCGGCTCCAAACTCGCATCGAATTCTGCCAAGTCCTGCAGTGCACCTCCGGTGAACGCAGTCATGATAGGTTTTAAGGCCACGGCGGTGAACTGAAGTAAGACGGGAACGAGCAAGATCGGTAGTTCGCCGGGCCGCCAAAGTACTGCAAAGATGAAAAGAGCAGCTAGCCCAGACGTCAACACCACAAGGGGAGAGAGACTCGTCGTGACTCCGAAAAAAGTCAGGAAGCCGATGCCGATCGCGACCGAATTGGGAGGAGCATGCAAAATTTTGTGAAACATAACTGATCGCACTCGGGGCCGCAAAACTAGCTTAAGCTTAATCCTATGCTCCCCCAGGACGATCTCCGATCTTTATTAATTATGAGTGATCCCCGCCAAAATTTCCCCACCTGATTTAGGATTGAGATAGAAAAGAACTTATCCGGTTTGCCATTACACATTAGGCCATTCGTGACAGCGTTTTCGGGTTTGGCTTCAGTCGTATTGGGGGGAGTCGCCACCATCAATGGGTCACTGCAACTGGCGCGCGGCTCCCAAATCGCGAAAACGGCAGAAATGGCCAAATTATTCGCTGAATGATCAACACAGCAACTAGGGTCATAACGAGGCTGCCCACAAGTTTGATAAGCGCGGTTTCGAAGTTTGTAAAAACAAGTGCAGCCATCATGCATAAGCCATGATTCACAAATCTTGGGGTGCCCAAGTAATCGCGAATTGCGCGATAGCACCGGCCATACGCGAGAGCCATCAGGAAAACGGCTATAACTCCGCCTGGCCCAAAGTCGACATATAGTTCGCCCAAATATCCTATGCTGATCGAAGTATTATCTTGAGCGAAGACAGCAACTGGAAGATTTGTGTAGTAGGCTGTAACGCGTGTGTCGCTGGGGACCTCTGCCTTGTCTGGAAATAGAGCACGCGGCGTCAAAACATGCAGTATCGCTTCTCCCAAGTGGGCTCCACCCTCATGGGGGAGCACCCGTGGAACGCGTTCCATGGTAGCCGCAAGGAAGTCGATGTAGCTAAGCCGAGCGAGTAGACGTTCAAAGCCAGTACCGAAGCTCCGACCATCAAATTCGGTTGCCTCTTTGGCGAGATATGCAAGGCGCTCGTCGAGCGGCTGAAGAACCACCTGCTCACCCGTGCCTTGATTCAAGAAAGTCCGATAACCGGTCTTGATTGATGACCAAAAAACCGCCAATACTAGAGCAAGCACGGCCGCAATGGTCATCGTGACCACTCCGCGCGCACGAAGCCCTCCCAATGCTCCCATCGCTGCGCCGAACACCACGAACAGCACGAGCCGAAATTCTCCAAAAAATCCGCTCATGCCGAGCATGATTTCGAAGGCTACGAGAGCCGCAAGCCAGCGCAGACCTCTGCCCTGACGCAATGTCCAGTAAGCAAGAACATAAATTCCAGCCCACTTCACACCTGCGAAGCTCAGCAAGATTTGGCGTAAACCGCCAGACCTTTCCGCCACCTGATCTAGAACATGGCCCACGATCACGGCGCTAAGTGCAAGGACGAGCACTTGCCTGAATGGCCAATCCTCACTTGTGGCACTCGGTTGTCCTTTCCCCGCACCGACTCGCAAGCCGATCACAAGGGCTACGATTCCGGCGAAGCCGAACAGAGCGGCCGGCTCTAGTAGCGCATCGAAATCTGCAAGGTCCTGCAGCGAGCTGCCAGTAAAGGCAGTCATGATTGGTTTGACTGCGACTGCGGCGAATTGCAGTAGCACGGGCACAAGTAGAATCGGAGGGTCGTTGGCCTGCCATAAGAGCAGAATGGCGACAATGGCTACGATGCCGGATACGAATAGAACCAACGGCGAAGGACTCACCACAACGCCTACCGCCATTGCTGCGCCTATTGCAAGCACGACCGGCCCCATTGGGAAAGATCCGGAACTTTTATTGGCCAGCGTACCGGTCAAGGTAAGTGTCTGAGACATAAGCGCACTTTGGCTTGGTTGCTTCGGCCTGAGGCGCCGGGTGGGGCCAGAATACAGCCGATGAACGGAACTATGTCTCTGCGTCGGTATTATGACGTGCTCGTATGCGGCAGCCTTCCTTTCGCCACAAATTCTGTAGCAGAGAGGATTCCATCCGCAGCAGTTTGAAGGGAATAGACGGCTGACTTTGCTGCGATTGCCTCAACTGAGGGTGGGCTAGCAAACAAATCAGTGATTGCATAAGCAAGCGCTCGAACGTTGGCGACCGGAAAAATCCGGCCTGCTGAACCGTCGCCCACGAGGTCGGGCGCAGACCCCACAGCGTCGGACAGCACCACAGGGCAACCGCAAGCGAGCGCTTCATTCGCAACAAGGCCCCATGTCTCCCTACCGTCTGAAGGCAGGACTAAAACATCCGCTGCCGCATATGCTTCGGGCATAGCGGACTGATTGCAAAACCCGAGCATATGCGTTTGGATTGAAGCCGCACGTGCGGCAGCCAACATTTTGGCTTCTAGCGGCCCGGCTCCAGCAACAAGAACACACACTTGATGTCCGGCTTCCTTCAGCCGGGCTGCGGCCTGCACTACGTCAAGAGGTCTTTTAAATGGGACGAGCTTGCCCGCAAACAGGAGGACTTTGGTCTGGGGCGCAATACCTAGATTGCTGCGCAACTCCGCCCGAAGCTTCTGACTCGCGCGGCGTCGAAACCAATCAGCATCAACACAATGGGGGGAAAAAAATAGCCGTGAACCAGGGTATCTGTAGCGGCTCCAATAAGCACGTGAACGTTGCCCAACATACAGTGCGGCATCGAACGCGCGGAAGAACACAGGATAGGTCATCGATTTCGCTGCCCGCTTCAGTAAAGTTCGAGGTGTATCCAAATGGCTATCACCCCGCACCAGTAAAGGCATACGTAAGTACTTGGCTGCAATTATCGCTTGAAGAAAACTTTTTAAATACCACCCTTGTACGAGCACGGCATCGAAGCGACCTTTTCGCAGAACCTCGCCGACGCCAGGTGTATCGCATCCTGCAAAGTGGTGCAGCCCTGGATATTTTGCCCTGTTGGAAAGAAACTCGAACGAGTACCCCGACAAGAGGCCAATGTCCCATTCAAACTCAACCCCGAAACCGGCCTTCGCTTGATCGTGAGGTGTGGCGCAATGCGCAAAATAGACGACCAAGTCGAGTCGCTGCGCAAGCGCACGAAACAGAGGCGCGTAATACTGGATAGGATGTGAAGTAACAAAGGCGAGCCGCATCGCGGCACTTAGCTGCTGCTGTTAGCAGTCCACAATTTGAGAAGGTTCACGTTTTAACAATGAGACCATCACCAGCCCGCATCATCATATTTGCAGAGGTTCAGCCGCGAATGGCGCCGAGCACCACCGCTGCACTTTCTTTGAAGTTGACTTCATATATTTCTTAAACAAAATGGATCGCGCCATTCGTCAATCGGCTTATTCGAACGTGGAGGCGACGACTTCAGCACTGGCGACCTCAGCTCGCATGCGAGTTCAGCCATTATGTTACATATGCCCCGCTATATCGCGCTGGCTTTTTTAAACGTCCAGACATGACGCGACTTTTGCACAAACGGCTGTTCTGCAAACTTGTGAAATAGCGCAGCAAATCCAACAGCTATCAATAAAGCAAATATCGACAGCAATAGGCTCTCCACGGGGCCATCCACGAATCTGCGACCGAGATTAACGATACGTCCGCCAATTGGGACGTGCACTAAATAGAGCGAGTATGAAATTAGCCCGCAAAATAGGAGCGCCTTCCCTGTCTTTCCCTTCAGCTCAAAGTCCAGCCCGTAATAGATAATAGTAGCAGATGCCAAAGCTGTAACTGCACTTTCGAGATTTCCGCTGCACCCAATGACGCATCCACAAATAGTTATTAGGCCAATACAGGTGTAAATGTCTTGCAGTGCAACTACACATCTAAACAGTGAAATGCCCACGACAAATAGCAGGAATTTCGACGTTATGATTCCAGATAAGACCCCTAAGATGAGACAGGCGCATATCGCGATCCAGATTGCCGTCCCCCGCACACCGGTTATCAACGAAAAGCTCAACCCAATGATGATATAAAACGCGAACTCGTACGCCAAGCTCCAGTACACCGGCTGAAGCCAGTCATACCCAATCACAGGAATGAGATAGAAGATGTGGGACGCGATCTGCGCAAAATCGTTTGGCGGCGGAACGCCTTGGAACCCTGGCATCTGGCTTGAGATATGATGCAGCACGATAACTAAGGCCAGACTACAAATATAGGGAGGCTCAAGACGTACGATTCGTCTGGCTAGAAATTGCGGGAACAACTGCACAGAGTAATCTGGATACGCCCTCCAAATCGAATAGGGAATTACAAATCCGGAAATAACGAAAAACACATCAACACCCAACCAGCCGAGAGATCCCGTTGCCCCAACCCAGGTGTCTATATAAGCACTTGTCAAATGAAACCATGCTACCGCAAGCGATGCGAGCCCCCGCAGGTACTCGACAACAGCTATTCGGCGTGTCTTAATCACGCGCATGCAGTGAATCAAAAATGTGACCGAAACGCGCGGCAATTGCTCGCGCCTCAAAGGCGGCGTAACTGGAAGGATCTGCTAACCCCATTTTCTGCGGTTCAAAGGCTAGTTTTCGAAGCCCGGCTGTGACAGAGGACTCGAGAGCCGCAAGTTCGGTAGCAGATGAAAAAGCAAAGCTTTGCCCTCCGCCAGCCATTGTGAGAATGTGGTGGGCGCTGCTTTTGGCATGGAAAAGGGAGATATACGGCCTGCGCGACATAAGAGCCGGATAGATCTTGGAGGCAGTATAATGCGGCTCGTCGGAACCAAGGAGCAGAAGGCCGTCCGACCGAGAAATGACGCCTAGCGCTCGTAAAAACGGCAGCCTTCGGGGGATTTCGCGGACTAAGTCACCGATTCCTTCTGCGTCGGCCAGGGGTTTAATGCGATACGCCTGTCCCGACTTGGGTTGGTTGCTCGTGCCGATAAAATTTAGTCGTATCCGAGCTGTTAACTCGGGCTCCGTTTTGCGTAAGCGAGCAACAGCACGGAATACCGTGCTCACGACCTGGGCGGAGCGAGGTAAAAAGGTCCCGACATAGCTCAGATTTATCGCTGACGTGTCCAGATACTCTTTATCCCCAAGCTCAAGTGACGAACGCGCATTGAGGAAGTCGTCGGGGTCTCCGCCAATAGGAATACCAGCCATCCGCGAAGCATCAAACCAAGGATATCGCGCCGCCATTTCCTTGTTTTGAACCTCTGATACCGAGGTTACGAAGTCCGCTCCCTTAAGTGCGCGTGGCTCTAAAAAGTTGGCGACATTGTGAGCGACACCGCTCTTCGAGAGTGAAAACTGAGTGGCACCCCAAGCGGACACCCAAGGATCCTGAAAATCGAGCACCACCGGAACTCCAAATCGGCGTTTTATACCTGGTGCAAAAAGCATAGAATAGAACGGCGCTCCAGTTATTAAAACGGCGCCGATCGGCTCTGTTTTCAACAGTTGCAGAAGAGCTCGGCGGAGAGGACGCCAGCCGCGCAGGCTTAAATCGCCAATTCCGAGTGCGCGTGTGAACCGAGATGGCACCGCATTCGTTTTAAGAATTCTGACGTGCTTCGGAACTAACGCAGCAAGACCAGGCTCAATTTCTTCCTCGTAGTAGGATTCATGTACACACACGACAATGGGGGTCCAACCCGCTGCTGGCAAGTGTTTAGCAAGATGGCGCGCTCGATGTACGCCCGCGAGAGTGCTGGGAGGGAAGTATGGAGAAAGAATAATTACTGAGCGGCGGTTCGACAAAATGACCTATTCCCTTTCGCTCCGGCCCATGCGACGGATTGTCACTTCTTGGAAAGCACAAGCATTGGTGATTTAGTCAATTCTTGCTGGCAGGCGTGCCGAACACATCGCAAAAGACGCTGTTGTTCTACTTCCCAATTAAATTGCTCTCTTCCGAGGCGCCAAGCTTCTGCGCGCGCTTTCGCGACGGTGGTTGCACTGGAAAAAAGCGCGTCAAGACTATTTGATAGACTGACATGATCTTCAGTGCGATACAAATGCACTGCATCACCTAAACCATTTGCGAAAGACCGGTGGGCGGGCGTATCGGACATTACAACCGGAATACCCGCTAACAGATAGCTAAATTGTTTATTTGTTAGTGCAATTTGTCTGTTAATGGTGTGCCCTGTTTCCCCAACAAATCCTACATCGTATTTGGCTGCTAACCGTTCCATTTCGGAAGGCGGGGCCGGTGGAAGAAAGTGTAGACGGTCTAACGCACTTACGAGCTTCGCAACTGCACGTAAGTGATCTAAATATCCTGCCGCAGGAGTACCTCTCAAATAGAGATGCGGGCGGGATCGGGCATATCCGATCGCTCGCACTGCGCATTCGAGGCCCCTGTCCGGCCCAATGGTTTGTGAAAACCAGTAGACTGATGGCCCCGGAACAACAGTTCCACTCGGCGTAGCTGCGATTGGCCCGCTCGCGCAGGGAGACACATTGAGGATCACCGTCGGCAGCGGGATCCCGTACGAACGAACGTATGCATCGGCGATGCCTGGCGATGCGGCCGTGACATAAGCACATTGCGGCAAATAGTGGGCCTCAATTGCACGCACCATCCCGCGCTCATAATCGTACGCGATATCGGCCGGATAGTCGCCAAGATGGAAGTCCTCGGCATCGAATGCGCAGAACCCGCCGTTTACATGCGCGGCGAGAGCTGCAGCTGGTAGAGCGGCTATGTAATGTGCGACATACAGATCCGCCTTTATGCTTTTTGCTGCTGATACCAGATCAGGCGCAATCGGATGCCAAGCGGCTTGAACTATGCCCATCCTTTTGGCGCCGAACCGCATAATTGCGCGTGCGCTGCGACGCCGCATAACTTGGAACGTTCGGCTAAGGAGGCCAGCACTAGGTCCAAATCGAAGCGTACGCGCAACGCGCCATTCTCGAGAGGCAAAGCTCTTATCGGCATCGTTTGCCCAACCGATGTAATTCGCCGCTATAACTACAACGTCATAGCCTGCGCAAGTAAAGGCATCCGCTTCCTTCACGAGCCGTGGGTTCGTGGAGAGATGACCCGGGGTCAGGAGGCAAATGCGCAAAATTAACTTACGTGGCTGGCCAGCATCTCGCGATAAACGCTTAAGTAAGATTCAACAATTGTTGTATCCGAGAAGAGTTTCTCAACTCGCGCACGGCAGGCAGCTCGACTAATTTCATTTAGCCGACCTACTCCTGCGACGAGTCCGTCAAGATCGCTACATACGAAACCTGTAACTTCGTGCTCAATGACTTCGGGTACGGCACCCAAGGCAAGGCCAACCACGGGAGTTCCGCAAGCCATGGCCTCCACCATTACGATACCGAATGGTTCCTCCCATAAGACCGGCATTAAAAGCGCGCCAGCTTTGCTTAGGAGTTCGCTCTTTTTTATGTCATCCACCGGACCGAGGAAGGAAATCCGAGACCCATCAATGTGTGGGAGGATATAATTCTCGAACCATTTGCGATGCGCGGGCGCTACATTACCGGCTATAATAAGCGACTTCCCGGTACGCTGCGCGACTTGGATGGCAAGATGTGGCCCCTTGATCTCCTCCACGCGTCCAAGAAAAACCAATGGGGCATCGGCCCTTACTCCAACAGAATAGTTGTAATTTCTTGTTGGCACACCATTATAGACGAGGCGCCAAGTGCCTACATCTGCTACGCTCCGCATCATCCAGCGGCTGATTGCGGAAAACCAGAGCGACCCGCGCGAAAGAAAATCACCGAGAAGGACGGACCGGCGGCTAATGGCACGCTGATAGGTCATAAGCTTTGGAATTGATTGGCACAAAACTGGCGCAAGATAAGCCACGCGCGAGAAAGAATGCACGAGGTCGAAGCGTTGCTGATGCACATGACGTGCGAGCGTGGCGGCATTCTTCATGGTATCCACGGCGGAGTCGCTACATAATCCCGGCCATCTGATAAGGGTACCAGCGCTGACAGACTCTGAATGGGCAAATAAAGTTACTTCGTGGCCTCGGTCTACCAGGCCTCGAGCCAGCATATCGACGATCCTTTCGATGCCGCCGTAGTGCAACGGAGGTACGGGAAGTTCAGGATCGGCTGTCAATGCAATACGCAAGATTTGTCTGCAAGAGCTGAAAAGTTTAGGATCGCTGTGATTTTACGGGCCAACCGGCCAATAGAGAGGTTGAGATTCGAGACTGACTATTATCGTCTGAGCTGAAGTTACCATCGCCCACATGCGACTTGGACTCGGCGGGCTGCACGCCAACCGATGACGCGGGATACCATGTTAAACATAGGCCCTCCGTCAGGACGGATAACCGCTGGATGAAGAGTTTTTGCGCGAATTAGTGCTTTGCGAGCCAAATCTGCATCATATGGATACGCGGCATGCGCCATATGCTGCCATGACAGTGAAAACCCGCGGCGCACTCGGTCGCTGTCCTCACGGCTGCGAACGTATGCTTCGCAAAGCTCAGTTACTCGAAACTGAGACGCCCAAGCACTCCGCGATTTTTGACCCGAGAGGCTACCGGGAACAGCAGAACGGTAATGGCATCGGGCACCAGCGCAGAACAACACCTTATTTGCGGCAAGCAAAACTCGACTGAAATACTCGGTATCATCACCGAGCGACAATGTCTCGTCCCAGCCTCCTGCTTTCTCTGCAACAGTGCGCGGAACTAACCATAAAGCCGGGAAAAGCATACCGTAGCCTTCAGCTCTCGACAGAATCAACCACTCTAGGGGATCCAAATCATGCCATACCGGCTCCGGATCAAATCGAGTGGCTTCTGAAGAGGAGCCGTAAAAGCGGCCCCATTCGGCGGATGCTACGCACGTAGGGTAATCGAGCAACCGGACCATTTGCTGCTCGATTTTCCGCGGATGTATCAGATCGTCTGCATCTAGAAATTGGACAAATTGGCCGGTGCAAGAACGGTAGGCTCGGTTTCGGGCAGCTGCTGCACCTCGGTTTTTTTGTCTAATCAGTTGCACACGCCCATCTTTGAATCGCTCGATTTCTGCCGTTGAATTATCCTGCGACCCATCGTCGACAATGATGATCTCAATCCGAGGCCAGCTTTGCCGCAGAACGCTTTCGATCGTCTCGCCGATGTAATTAGTTGCGTTATAGCAAGGTATCAGGATGGAGACAACGGGATGGCTCATTCCTACGCTCTGAACATTTCGTGGAATTGGCAGTGCCTATCAGTGGGGCGCATAGGCCCGAGTGACTCAGGCCCGCTTTGGAAGGCTGATACTAGTAAGAGCAACTAAATTTTCATGCAGTTACAACCACTCCGGCCCTGATGTCGAAGCCAGGGATGGGTGTACCTCAAGATAGCAAATGGTTCTAGTGCAATGATATTAGCTACTGCTGGACTGGAACATGGCGCCAAGCAAACCGGTAATACCACGCTTTCGAGTCAGCTGTATAATGATGTAGAATCGCCGTAGGCTTCTCAGCTTCGGCTTTATCGGGTTGGACCACATAGTCCTGCTCGGGAGCGACTGCGCATTGGATGCCGGCCGTGAGCAGTGCGACGATCGCTTGCTCCATTAGGTAGTGAGTTCCTTCGTGCCTCACGAGCGTGCGGCACCAGTGCTCGACCTGGTCCCAATCAATCGTATCGCTATTCAAACCGCAAATGCCGACATTTAAACGCGACGGAAGATTGGCCTTTACGAGTTTGCGAAGAAGGGAGTCGGAATAGCCATAAGCGTTTCTAACGTCGACCATATGGAGAGGTCGGTCAGGCGCAGCAAGCCAGTCGAGGAGGAAGCTGGGCCTGCCGTGAAATAGCATGTCTGAATCAAGAACGAGCTTCCACCCCTTGCCCATCATGTGGACGTCGACAAGCTTACGCAGATGAGGATAAATGAGCCGGCGGCCTCGCAGCTCTGGATACCGTGCAATGGGAAGGCGTGCGTCGAGTGAATCCTCTACTTGGGCTGCACTAATTACTCGCAATTCGGGCAATAGGTGTTTGAGCAGTGCTTCGCTGCTCTTCGTCAATGTGCCGTCATCTATGGCAATCACTCGGATTGCCTGTCCTGCTTGGCGACCCAGCGATACAGCGCAAAAAGCGGTCTGATAAGCGAAACGACGCCCTGTTAAGTAATGGATCTGAAGCGAGTTGGTGGCTGGTTTGGGAAGGGGAGCGAGCGTAGTTGCGGCTCGCTCCATCTCGGCCCGGCCGAGTCGCGCGAGCGCAAGATTTATCGGCCCCTCTTTCCGCGCCCGCTTGAAGGCGCTTCGCGGTGCGTGCCAGGCACGATAGGCGAGTCGGCCAGCTCCGGCTCGGCGGGCTACTTCACGGAACATGATCTTACCCTGGCAGACCCCGTACAGCAGCGGACCCTCCAAATGCCCACAGGTTCGCCAGCCGGAGGTATTCAGCCGGTTCCGCCCAGGCACGAAAATGGAGATACCGCTAGATTTTGAAATGGGATGCCCCATCCGTTAGCTGATTCTGTAGACGAGTGCGACCTCATCCTCAGGGGGCGGGGTTGCTCCAGCTGCAAAGGCATCCTAGGCGACCGCGCTAGGCCAATCACGAAACATTTGCCAGCGCCTTGATGCTGCTAATGGTAGCGCGCCCCTCAAAATGACCGCATGCGCCACGCCAGCGAACATATTCTGCAGGGCCAGCCCAGGCGCGATAACGGAAATAAGCCCTCCAGATTCGAAAACGGACACTCCAGCTCGGAGCCTGCTTCCAAGGACAAATGTCATGCAATGCAAGCACCTGGACCCATGATTTTGCTATGCCATGGTTAAGGTGGCCAAGATAGGCCCTATCGAGCCGATTGGGTGGAATTATGTGCGTCATTACTAGTTCAGGGATATAGGCTATTTCCCATCCCTGCTTGAGCACTGATAATACGAGATGGTTGTCTTCACCCGACGAAAGACTCCGACCAGCGCGTCCGGTGATTGCAGCACCCGTTGTGCTCGAAATTTTCCTAAAAAACGGCTCGAGCGCTGCGCGCCTGAAGGCCGCGCCGCCGCCGCCCCCCGAGAACGTCGGATATGCTTTGGACCATGCTTTCGCCTTAAGCTCCTGGTTCCCGTGGTCCCACAAGCCAAGGCAGCCGAAGAACTCCTTAGTCCACGGAGGGGGGGGTGCCTCGAACTCGGGTAGGCTTTTCCCGATTGCGCAACCCAATGCCTGGTTTTCTGTAAATGCCTTTGTGGTACAAAGCAGGTAGTCTGGTCCGAGTACGGTATCATCATCGCAGAAGACAACCAGTTCTCCGGACGCAGCCCGAAAACCTGCAGCACGACCGTAAACTAGTCCAAGCCGGTCCTCTCGCACCAGTCGCGCTTCTGCGTACCGGGGCAATCCGAGCCGACGCGCATCGAGACAAGGTGTCGAGGCGTTGTCCACTAGCACGATTTCCCATTCACTAGGATGCAGACTCTGGTTTAAGAGCCCGTCCAGAGTACGGCGAAGCCGACCTGCATGCGGATTGTGCGTCGAAAGGAGGACAGAAACCGCAACACTCATCGAAATATCCGGCGGGCCCGACTAGAGGTTCGCTGCATCACGTGCGTAACAATTGCTTTCAAAGGGACATTGCTCAAAAAGCCCAATTCTCGCGTGTCTGAAACAGCACTGAAAAGGCTGTCGCCCCACAGGCTAGTTTGTCTGCGGGCGCCCTGAGCTTTCATTATCTGATACCTGCAGAGTCGCTGAGCGGCAATCTTGTCCCTCGAGAGCTTTTCCAAGATTGTGGCACGGCCGCGTTTTCCTATCGAAATTCTCTCTGTATCCGGCATTTCGTTCACACGGATTATAAGGTCGGCCAGCGTCCGGCTATCGTTTGCTGCAAATCGGAAGCCATTGACCCCGTGCTCGATGAGATCCGCAGCGCCCGCGCCTTCTGAGCAAATCACAATGTTCTCCTGAAACAAACTTTCCACTGCGGCGAGATTGAAAGTGTCCCAGGTCGACGGGATTACAACGAAACGAGCCTTCCGTTGCATCAAAGAAACAACATCGGCAGAATGTTCACCCACGTGCAGTATCTTGGTACCCCACACGCCTGGATAACTGCCCTCCAGATACGCGGACATCGATTGATCAAGCCTTCCATAAGGATGATCGCGTCCTACCCAATAAATCTTTGGCGCAACGTTTCCAAGGAGAGCCACCGCCTGGCACAGTACCTCAGGGCCTTTCCACGACTGAATCCGACCAATTGTGATGCCAGAGCACGAAAGATCCAAACCGATACGACCCGGCTCCTTCCCATCTTTGGCACCCCACGCTGGCCAAATATGCTCGACTGGTCGTAGCAAGAGGCGGCTCCATTCACGACCGTTTGCCGGGCCATAGCACTGTAGCTCTTCAGCGCGTCCGAGGAGTGCCGTTTCAAGGAGGCGCGCAAAAAGACCATTCAGCTCGTTTCCAGAGATGGGATCATAATAGTCAATCTGGCCTATGCTCCCGTGAAGCTGGACGACCACAGGTGGGCCCCCAACAGCCGCAAGCCAAGGTACAAATAGAAGCGCGAAATCAGTAGTCTCCACGACGTCGTAGCCCAAGCCACGATGACATGTCTCCCAAGCAGCATAAGCTCGCGCCAAAGCCTGACGTGTACTGGGGCAAACGGCAAAGTGGCCAAGCTTTTGCCACGCATTCCCTATCAGTTCGGGTGACACAACGCTGACTGTGATTCCACGCTTTGATTGGAAATCAGCGCACTGCGACATCTCGCCGACTACGAGTACATCAATGTCGCACCCTGCATCAACCAGACCCGGTAACAACTGCCCATAGAAGGTCGCAATGCCTCCCCGCACTGTCGTGCCATACTCCGGGAGTACATAGAGTATCCTCATAGCTCCCTGAAAGACTTGCTAAATCCGCAAAGTGGTCCTTGGTTGCCGTCCGTCCAGCTACAATCTGATTTAACAAATTTCATCAAAGCCAGTCGGCTGCAATGAGTGCTCATAGCTTCGCCGTTAACAACCCAAAGCCACCCTCACGTAGCTGGGGAGCATTGAAATTTATATGCTCAGCACGCTGATGCGCTCCCGTGTACCGCAACGGTATCGGACCCGACTTGCTGAAGTGTGTAACCAGACCTCGTAAGAAGCGCTCGCGCGCTTCGTTTATCGTCAGGATTTAAATGTTCATGCTCAAATAGGATTATCTCAGGCCGATATCGGATAAAATCAATCTGTTTGAGGACGCGGTAATCAAATCCTTCAACGTCAATGTGCAGAAGATCAACTTTGGCGACGCGATTGCGATGGAGTAAGCTGCTCAACGTCTCGCATTTGACCCGCTGCTTGATGATAAATGGCTCCAAGTTCCCATTGAGATGCTTCACTAGATGATCTCGGTTGAAGCAGCCCAGTTGGTCGTACCAATATGGCAGGTTGGGCAATTCACGTTTCGCATTCTCCGAAACGTAAAAAAAATCAGCCTCTCCGATGTGCTCAGCAATAGCCACATTTTCAAAAACGAACCTGCTCTCGCTGGTATAGTTCGAGCGGAGACGATCAAACGCATATTGAACCGGCTCTACAAAAATCCCTTTCCATTCCTCGTTACCTACGATCAGTTCACGCAATGGATCACCGTTAATACCGTCGTTTGATCCAATCTGCACAAAAAATACCGAACTCCTTCCATGAAACCTGCGCATAATTAAACTAGAAAGGGGCACCTCTACTGACGATCCCCCTCGGAATAAATTAAAACCAGCGGCCAATACACGCTTAATACGAGCCGCTATTACAGCTTTGTGAACGCGCGCGTTGGCAGGGTAAAAAAAATTCATGTTACGACAGATGACTTTGCTCGCGGACGCAAATCGCGAGTCAACATAGTTTCCTGAACCGTCGATACAGAGACCCCTGCTGTAATTGTTATCAATCCGCGAGCGTCTGGCTGATATGGTACATACCTATGATTTCGCGAGGCGCCGATCGTAAAATGGGCTAGATCAAACATATCCCCCGAAAAGCGATCAGTTACGAGATATAGACCTAATGCGTACACTCCCTCGACTAGGGGTAAAGACTTCAATTCCGCTCTTATGATCGTTCGACCTGCCGTATAGTCGTACGGCATCGTTTCTGAGTCTCTCGCGTCTACGATTGCGACGCGTACACCTCTGGCCGAGTAGATCAAAATAGCACATTCTCGGATGCGACCGGGAACATGCGCAAGAAACGCGACCTCGATCTGCATAGAGTCTGCCGATCGGATTACGTCTGGAAAGCATCTCAAATGCTCTAACAATAAGCCATCTTGGACACGTATGCAGCTCGTGTGGCCTTGACCCTTTTGACCAGTTGGATTCTCTAAATAACGCGATATGATCTCTGCTGTGGCCCCTTTTGCAGCTACAGCACCGGCAGAGAGATAGATAGCTCTGCCACAGAGTGCCTGGATGGCAGCCATGTTGTGGCTCACAAATAGCACAGTTCTTCCCGCGCCGGCGATTTCTGACATTTTGCCTAGACACTTTCTCTGAAACTCAATGTCACCAACTGCTAATACTTCATCTACCACGATTATTTCCGGTTCAAGATGGGCGGCAACGGCGAAGGCAAGACGAACATACATCCCGCTCGAATATCGCTTTACCGGCGTGTCCAGGAATTTTTCAACTTCAGCAAAAGACACGATCTGATCGAACTTTTGCCGGATTTCTGCTCGCGTCATACCAAGAACTGCGCCGTTCAAAAAAATGTTCTCGCGACCTGTAAGCTCCGGATGAAATCCGGTGCCCACCTCGAGCAGGCTCGCGACCCGGCCCTGAATCACCACACGACCCTCGCTAGGCTCAGTAATCCGCGAGAGTACCTTCAGCAATGTGCTTTTTCCCGCGCCATTCCGACCTATTACACCCACTACTTCGCCTTGCCTTACATCGAAGTTGACATCGCGCAATGCCCAAAACTCTTCGGTGGCACACCCCGGCGCGCTTACACCGCTGTTATAAAAATTAAATGACGAACGCACAAGGCGTTTCGCCCTGCTCGCAATGACATCACGCAGTGCGACGTACCGTTCGCGTTCTCGTTGGTGACCAATGGTATATTTTTTACCAAGGCATTCAGCTCTAATAACTACATCGTTGGTCATTTAAATTAGATCCGCAAAGGTCTTTTCGGTATGCCTGAAATAAGAGATGCCACCCCACAGAAAGACGGACACCACAGCCAAGCTGATGAGAAAACCGGGCAGGTAAAGTGTGCTCTCCCCCCCCAGGATACACCAGCGGAATCCGTCAATGACACCGACTACTGGATTGAGGCTGTACCAAAAACGTAAATTGTCGGGGACGATAGAGCTGGAAAATCCAACCGGCGAGATATACAGGCCGAACTGTATCAGAAACGGAATAATGTGCCGAAAGTCTCGATACTTTACATTAAGAGCTGTTATTAAGAGCGCCGGACCGAGGCTTGCTAGCACGGCCAACGCCACGAACGCCGGCAGCAAGGTAATATGCCATGTTGGTGCAAAGCCGTACCAAGCCATCAATCCGAATAGGATCAGGAGATTTATTGCGAAGTCGACAATGGCAACGACGGCTGACGAGGCTGGAATAATAATGCGCGGAAAGTAGACCTTACCGATAAGGTTAGCATTACCGATTAAGCTGCCCGAGGCATCACTTAGTATAGCCGATACAAGAAACCAAGGCAGCATCCCCGCGAATACCATGAGAGCATATGGTGTTGCCCCAACACTCGGCAAATTCGCGATACGGCCGAATAAAACCGTAAAAATTACCATAGTCATAAAAGGGCGAACGACGGCCCATGCTATCCCAATCACTGTTTGCTTGTAGCGAACGGCCACATCGCGCCAAGCCAGAATTGCGAAAAGCTCACGGTAGGCCCATAGGTCCCGCCAGTAATGACGCTCGGCGCGGCCCCGCTCGAGCACCAAGACAGCTGGCGAAGTGGCAGCTGTTCGTTGATTCATGAGACTGCAAGCGCTCGAGCAATGGCGGCACGTGCGGCTGTCGTGAAATTCTGGCGCTCAAACCGCGCGCGCACGGCGCAAAGAAGCTCTTCGGGATGTCGCTTAGGGCCCTCCAGCGCGCGAAGGAGCGCGGCCGCAAATCCAGGCTCGTCAACGCAAATTCCAAGGTCCCCGTCCGCCAAGGCGTCTTGAGCGCCGCCAACTGCAAGACCGAGCGCAGGGGTCCCGCTCGCCATAGCTTCCAAGAAGGCGATTCCAAACCCTTCTCCCGTCGAAGGCATCACGTATAAATCAGCCGCTTGATAGAAGTCGATCAGCTTAGGGCCCTCCACAGCGCCAACGAACCGCACACGCGCCGCAACACCGACTTCGCAAGCTCGGGCGGCTAGCCGCTCCCGGTCGTCACCCTCCCCCACAATGAGGTACACGATATCATGGCCGGCAGCTACCAACATTGGGATTGCGTCGATTACTCTCTCATGACCCTTGTAACGCTCGCGGGAGTCCATTCTGGCTACCGTCAGTAGCACGCGTTTGTCCCGAAGCCCCAAAGCTGTTCGGAGACCCGATGCATCCCCCGGTTTGAAATGATCGCCGATGGTATTTGGGAGAACTAACATCCGCTCGGGCGCCATTGCTGCCCAAGATCGGACCGCAGCCTTGGTAAACCTTGACACGCAAAGCACCACATCGGCCGCTTCGACCGCCATACGGTAAACTCTCGAGGGCCGTGTCCAAGCCTCGATGCCATGCATTTGTACGATGAGCTTGGCGCGTGTGAGCCATGCCAGGAGAGCAGCAAGGGGAGCCATGTACAAATGGCCACAAAAGACCAGGTGAGGCCGCGCGGTGAGCGCTTCCTGGATTGCCGCAACAGCATAGCGGAATCGGTCGTGTCGGGGGGGCTTTTGGATTACGCCGCAGGGAGTCGCGAATCGATCGGGCGTAAGGCGCGGAAGTACTGTAATTATGTTTACGTCCTTGCTTCTTGCGAGCGCTCCGAACAGATCGCGATTGTATTGGGCAATTCCGCCCCTACCGCCGAATGCATCAGTGACAAGAGCCAGCATTCGATAGTCCCGCGTCATAATGCGTGCGCCCCTCTCGGAAGGTTACCCGCACCTGCGAGCACCACGCGCGACCATCTGCGGGACACCTGTCCCTTCGGTTCAGACAGCTCCGCTGATTGCGGCCTAAGCTCGGATACAGCCGACATCCATGCGCCGGTGGGCACTCCAAACCCGGTCTTCGCCCGGGCCAGCACCGTTTTTGGCAGCGCCGTCGCGGGCGCATGGGCGAGCGCCGCCTTCCCCGCCCCCACCGTCAGTTTTGAGAGCGCCGGAGCAAGGGACTTCAGCAAAACCACGTCAACCAGCGGGACGCGAACCTCGATTCCATGCGCCATCCCCGTCCAGTCCGCATCCCGGAGAAGTTGATTACGCATGTAGTGCGAAGATTCTAAAACGCAGATCCGACCCATGTCAGTTCCAGGATCCGGGACTAAGCACGCTCCTAGCCGGCGTAACGGTTCAAGTCGGCGCAAACCCTCGCGCACAAAATCAGGCTCGACAATCTTGGGTAGTTCATCAGGCAAAAAGAGTCCGCGGCGCAGAAGGTAGGCTCCTGCCCAACTGTTAGCATATTGGAGTAGCGCCGCTGCCTTCGGGCTTCTGCCCACAATCCGCAAGGGAAGCCCGCGGATAAGCGGCCGTGCAAGCCTGCCGAGGCCAGGCAAAGCAGCGCACAGGCCGAAACGACGTCGCCATTTGGGAATGTCAATGAAGCTCGGATAACCCCCCAGCAGTTCATCCCCGCCAAGTCCAGAAATCACAACCTTTAGCCCTGCTTCCCGTGCCGCCTTCGAGACAAACCAACTGTTAATTCCATCAATGGACGGCTGGTCCATGGCGTCAAGGATTGCCGGGAGATCATCCAGAAACTCGCGCCGTCCGACTCGCCGCACGGTGTGCTGGGCCCCATACTGTTGAGCGATCAGCGCAGCCAATGGTGCTTCATCCTCCTCGGTTCCGCGGAACTCCTCAAAGGCGAGCGTGATAGCGCGAATCTCCTGTTGGCCCACCTCTCGCATAACCCCAAGAAGCGCGCCAGAGTCCACCCCCGCCGATAAAAAGACACCCACCTCCACGTCCGCCAGCAGATGAGCACGCACGCTATCGCGTACGGCCCGGCGCAACACAGCCACGAAATTGGGCGCTGGGTCCCGTTGCTGACCATCCGCAAGAATAGATGCGAGGTTCACAAACGGTATTGGCTCCCGTGGACCGGTTGCATCGATCCATTGAAAATGCCCGGCAGGCAATGCACAAATGTCCCGGTACAGTGTGAAGGGCTCGGGGACGCTGCCCAAGAGATAAAATCCAACGTAGCCTGCTGGCTCGGGATCCCTGGAAACCCGACCACCTGCTAGCAGCGCCTTGACCTGCGAGGCAAACCGGAAGGTCCAACCGTCGTTGCAGGTATACAAAGGCTTTATCCCATAGGGATCGCGCGCTAAAAAGAGAGCACGCTTATTGTCATCCCATATGGCGAAAGCAAACATTCCACGCAGTTGGTGCAACATGTCGGCACCATAAAGAGCATAGAGGTGCAGAAGCACCTCAGTGTCCGAAGTCGTCCGGAACCGAACGCCCGCGGACTCAAGCTCGTTTCGCAGCTGCGGAAAATTGTAGATCTCTCCATTGAACACAACTGCTAGTTTATCATCTTGACTAACCATGGGCTGAGCAGCGCGGTCCGAGAGATCCAGGATTGAAAGGCGTCGATGCCCAAGAGCACACCGGCCATCTGAGCTCCACCATGTCCCTGCAGCGTCGGGTCCCCGAGAGCGCATGGCTTCGCGCGTGGCTAGCAGTTCTGCCTCGTTTGGAGTACCTGCGGCTCTATGGTACGCAAAAATGCCGTTTAGTCCGCACATGGCGTTTCAATCCTGAAGTATCAGCGCGGTTCTCACAACGCATTGTGAAAAATCATTGTTTGCGGTGCGCCGGACAGCCGCTCTAAAACGGCAATCTTGTCTCTGATGAAAATAGTATTGCCTAAGCTTGGATTTGCACCTGATAACTGCATCAAAACTCGCGACTTCGGTTCGTACGAGTAGGGCTGAAAGCCAGCCTCGAACAATGGTCCGATCACATCTCCTACACTGAACCCATAATGCTCATAAGAGCTATTGGTCTCAACGATGAGAGCGAAAAGAGATTTTGATAATAAGGTCTCTTTCGCGCCGAATAGAACCTCAGGCTCAAACCCTTCAACGTCAATCTTGATTAAGTTGGGCGCCTTTCCCGCCAACACTCGATCCAGCGTTTCGACTGGGAACTCATCTGCAGTTTCGTCGTCAGTTGCTACACGATTCACCGTGTCTTCGTTCACACCAAATCGCAATTTGCCAGGGCAGGATCCAATGCCCACCCGGTAAACCGTGACGAGATCCGCTATGTCATTCACATTGACGTTATATTCCAAACGGGCGGCCGTTGTCGGAATGGGTTCAAATGCATCCGTATATGCGCCAGCCACGCCGCTCGCTAGGACAGTATAGGCTCCCGCATTTGCTCCCACATCTATGAAACGATCTCCCGAACGAAGCAGATGCAAAGTGAAGGCCATTTCTTCATATTCGGCGAGACCATAGTAGATATTTCCTGTTATCCCTGTCTCTCCCGCATGTGCAACCAACCGTGTATTTCCAACAAACGGCACTAAAATAGGGCCCGGGGCAAGCCGGGAAGCTATTTGCCAAACAGCCCAACGTCTGACAGCAGCAAGCTCGTGGCCGCGATTCAATGGATGCCGCCATATGGTGCCAAGCTGCTGCGGCAGCCGTAACACGCGTTGGCTCATTGTTTGCCTATGAACTGACGAAAGTAAGCACTTACTCTAGGTTCCGGTCAGGTCAGAACCCGACGGGGTCACAGGAGAATTACTGTACGCCAACCAATTGCGCAGAAGAAGCGGGCGAGAGCTTTTACCCTCCCTCGCGAGGATCCTTTCCACGTCGTGCAGGACCTTCACCAGCCCTGGTACATCACCGACTTCGACCCGATAATACTTCTCAGGTGGCAAAGCGGATTTTGCCAGCAAATGCACGTCCGAACTCTCGCTGCCAACGAATATGATCATTTTTCCAGATTCGATGCACCCATAGATCTTCGACGGAACGACATATCCGACGAACGGATCGCGTAATGTAATTAGATGGACATCTGCAGCCACAAGCAGCGCCGGGAGCTGCTCGAGCGGGACTGGTTTGGAGCGATAAACCTTCGTACCGCGATGCAAGAGCTCCTGTTCCACACGATCTGCCCTGGAGCCGATGGCGTTCAACCAGAATGCAAGACCATGGATCGCCAGCTTGGCATATTCCGAATACGCCTGAATGAACGTCTCCTCATCATGGGCAATCCCCCAGTTACCCGAATAGAGAATCACTCCTGATGCGTTACCTAATTCCTGGGGCAGCGGTGCGGGGACCAGGGGAGACGGAAATGCGATAGGACACGGATCGCGTTTCAGACAAATCCGCTCCGGCGGTATGCCTATATCTTCGAGTCTGCGCGCTTGATCCAGACCCAGCACCTCGAAACTTTGCACTCGACGTCGCCAAAAGAGAGTAAGACAAAGCAGGATCCTTGCTAGAATATCAGCCCGACCGCGTTCAGCAATGAGACATTCTGGATGGAAATCTGTAATGCGATAGATAAGGCGTGACCTTAGAATGAGATTGAGTGGAGCAATGAAGTGCAATAATAATGGGGGACTCCCCGTAAAGAGAATGGCATCCGCCTGCCTTATGCTGCGCCACCCTGCTTTCAGGAGCAGCAGATTTGAAAGAAGCGTCCAAATCAGGCGCTCGGCAAACCTTTGTTTCTCATATAATGGACGGTGCACTCGGATTATCTCGAGCTGACCGTCGCCTATAGGTTTCGGTGCCTCTTGAGATGTTGCGGCACTCGTCAGGCCCACCAGGGTGACAGCCCAGCCTGATTTTGCCCATTCAGAGGCAAAGAACATCGCGTACTGGCCTACTGCGCCGAAATCAGGCGGTAGCCAATCGCAGATGTATACGAGCTTCTTCGCTCTCATATGCCCCAACGACACCTGGATCAATACTTTATCCTGTAATACAAGTATTTTATAAATTCATTTTGAAAGGCGATCAGCCCCTCAGACGACCTCCACCATTCGGCCCGGCTATAACTAGCCGCTTCAACGGCTGACACTTCGAGCCGCACCGAGCTGCCGGCAAACTCTCGGTCAAACATCCATCGAACACGACGAGCAGCGAATAGTTCAGTTGGGATGACTATTCGTGAAACGCCATTCTGTGTAGCCCATAGCCTAAGAGCAAGCGCTTCATCCCGAGTGCTTTGATTTGCACTCCCGAACGTCTCAATGACATTGTCCGGGACCCCGAGCCTTATCAACAGCAGACGATTGAGCTCAGTATGTCCAGGAATAAGTCCAATCTTGGCTAAATAATCCTCCGCAACTCGCGAGATCACGACTGTTTTAACGGTACCCTTCTTGTACAGTTCCGCCGCAGCGAAAGGCCGTACTGGGAGGCCGCCGCCGAGGATCGCTACCGCATCACCGTTGGTAACGGGATCAGAAATTATCCAGAGTTCTGCCGCACCACGCAGCAGGTAGTCGCGTCCAAACCAAATTGTTGAACCTAGCAGCAACATACATAGTGTTGCTCGTCCTATTTGGCGAAACGCTCGCCACAACTTAGATTGGACTAAACCGTAGGTGGCCCGTACTGGACTTTCTGGAGTAGACGCAACCGAGTTCGCCCTCCCTGCACTCGTATGGTACACCGATCAATTAACCGTCGTATATTGAGTCGTTTCTTGGGGCGCCATGACCAAGCCCGGAGATGCGTGGCCATTCGGTCGAACGTTCCGCGTTGCTTGCTTGCAGACCCATTCATATGTGGGTCGCAGGCCTTCAACGAGTGCGTTAGACGGAGACCAGCCCAGTTTCTCACGGATTAGAGCGTTGTCGGATTTGCGCCCTCGCACACCCGTGGGCCCGTCTATGTGACGCTTGCGGACTGTTTTCCCAGCTATGCGCGCGACCATGTCGACCAGCTGATTGAGCGTCACCATCTCATCAGAACCTATATTAACCGGACCAACGAAATTGGACCGCATCAACCGCAGCGTTGCCTCCAGGCATTCATCGATGTACAGAAACGAGCGCGTCTGCTTCCCATCCCCCCAGATCTCCACCTCTCCTCCATCGGGCGCCATAGCGACCTTCCGGCAAATTGCAGCTGGAGCTTTCTCCTTCCCGTCATTCCAGCTGCCTTCTGGCCCAAATATGTTGTGATAGCGCCCAATACGCACACCAATTCCGTAATTCCTCGAATAAGCCAGATACACACGCTCGCTAAAGAGCTTTTCCCACCCGTATTCGCTGTCCGGCGCAGCAGGATAAGCGCTCGCTTCGGCACAATTGGGGTTGTCTGGGTCCATCTGGTTATATTCAGGATACATACAGGCCGAAGAGGAGTAGAAGATCCGCTTATTATTACGAAGATGAGCAGCGTGCAGAACATTCAGATTTATCGTCGCCGAATTGTGCATCACATCGGCGTCGTGCTCGCCTGTGAAGATATAGCCAGCACCCCCCATGTCGGCGGCGAGCTGGTATATCTCGTCAAATCGGCGGTCAACAACATGACGCACGAACGATTGGTCTCGCAGGTCACCAACCACAAAATCATCTGCATCTGTCTCACTGAAGCGTGGGTACTTAAGGTCGGTTCCACGCACCCAGAAGCCCTCCTGCTTCAAACGGCGCACAAGGTGATGGCCAATGAACCCCCCTGCTCCGCACACTAATGCGAGCTTTCCAACTCTGTTCTGCAACATGTGATTGCCTTTCGAAAGCAGGCCGCCGGGGATGGTTGAGGGGCGGCAACTCGCCGCTATTAGGGACCGAATGCTCTACCGACTGACGCTCGGCACACGCCCCCGGCGAAGCGATAAAGTATCATCCTGAGTAGTACTTCCCATATTCCTGTCCGTAGTAATAGTCCCCTCCGTACTTCTTCGCCCGCGCCTGCACAACGGAGTTGAGAACAACGCCATTTACGCGCTTGTGTGTAGATAGCTGTTGCACGCAGCTTGCAACCAATTCGCGAGCCGTGGATCCCCATTGCACGACAAACACAGTTATATCAGAGAGCTTTGCCACAATTGCTGCATCGATCACGGGACCAACTGGTGGAGTATCGATCACCACGTAATCAAATTGCTCCGCCAGATGGGCCACAAGCAATCTCATACGCTCAGACCCAAGAACATCTGGCGGATTCAACGTCTTCGTGCCCGCCGGTATAACCGTTATCTTCGCCTCTTTTTGCGCAATTAAAACGTCCTGTGCCCCGATAGTGCCCATCAACAGGTCGACCAATCCAGCGTTGCGCTCAAGTTTGAAAAATCGTGAGGTCGCTGGGTGGCGAAGATCTCCATCCAGCAGCACGACTTTTTGGCCAGAACAGGCCGCCGAGATCGCCAAGCTGATGGCTATGGTCGTCTTGCCCTCGCCAGGTCGTGAGGAAGTGATATGAATAATTTTCGGCGGCCTGTCGACATCGGACATGTGGATGCTGCTTCGCAAGGTGCGTAAGGCTTCGCTGAATGCTGAAAGTGGCTGATGCAACTGGTAAAAGGGAAGCGGGATAGACTTTCCGTCCTTCTCAAGCTGGGCCTTGCTCATCTGGTGCACGGAGGAAAAAACAGGAATTTTTAGCGCCTCCTCCACCTGACTCGGAGTGGTGAAGCCGGTGCTCAGCAGCTCCATCGCGAACGCGCCGCCTACTCCCAAGCCGATACCCACGAACAACGCCATCATGAGAACACGGTTTCGGTTGGGGAAGCTCGCGCTTGCAGGAGCTTGCGCTGGCTGAATGATACGCGCGTCACGCGCCCGAAATGTCGATTGCTCCTCAGTGATTTTGGCCTTTTGAAGAAAATCTTCGAACAAGCTCTTATTAACTGCCGCCGTTCTTTCCAGTTCACGAAGGCGGACCGAGTCCTCATTGTTCAGACCGCCTTGCCCTTGACCAGTCGCCTCACGCATGGACTGCTCTGTTGCATCCAACCGGGCCTTTGCTAGCGCGTATTCGCTTCTTACGGTCTGAGCAAGGCGCTGAGTTTCGGCAGAGATGCTTCGCTCCAGATCGCGCTTCTCGGCCTCCACATTAACCACCGCCGGATGGCGACTGTTATAGCGCGCGAGAAGATCGGCTAAACGCTGAGACGCATCGGCAACTTTGGTCCGTAGAGGGCCAATCATGCTCGCTGTCGATTGGAGCGAGTCCGGCAAAGCATCGAGGGACTTCTTGCCTGCTGCCACGTCAGCGAGGAAATCCACTCGAGTCTTTTTCTCAGCAGCATCGGCCCGTGCCGAAATCAATTTGCTGTTCAATTCTGTAAGCTGCTGGTCGTTGAGCGCAACAGTAGGGCCGGTCCGCATGAGACCGTGCTCATTCCGAAACTTTGACACTGCCTCTTCTGACTCTCGAAGCTGCTGCCGTAGCTCGACGAGGCGGTCGCTCAGCCAACCAGAAGCTCGCTTGGCCGAGTCGAAACGGGCATCAAGCTGATTGATAACGTATGCGTCTGCAACAGCATTGGCGAGGTGCGCGGCCCGAGCTGGGTCGGCCGAGGTAATCGAGATGCTGAGCACTTGGGCCTGGCCACTGCGGAATACCCCCAATGAGCCGCGTAAGCCATTGATAGCCCTCTGCATGGCCGCAGGATCAATTGCCGCATCCTGACTCCCCGCATCTGAGCTACGCCCCTCATTCGGTGCTGGGGCCGCAAGCCGCTCTTTAACGACAACCCTTCGCAACAGCGAGTCAGAGGTAAGGATTACAAGCTGGTTCTCTATGTATGAACGGTCGTTGAACCGATAATAATCGCCCCCGCCTGTATCCGTCGGGGCCTTCTCTGCAGCTTCCAACAATATTTGTGCGGTGGCACTATAGAGAGGGGTTGCGCGGATGAGGTATATCACGCCGGCGAGCATCGAGAGGCACACAACAGCCCCGACAAACATCCAGTGCCGCCAAACAAAGTTGACGTATGTTCGTATGTCGAACTTTTTCTCCGGGGGCTCGCTCACGAGCTGCGTAGGAATTTTAAAACCGGCATTCATCAGTTTGCTCCACCTAAGGTGAGAGAATGATGCTTTCGAGGCGGTATTCGTGGCTACTTAGAGTGTTCGAAACACTGCCCTACTCCAGCGCCCAAGATTGCCATATAGGTTAAAGTCACGGCTTGTATTTGCAGGCTGAAGTCCGCGAGTGCGTGCACACCGACCAAAACCGAAACGCTTCCAGCAATAGCTGTAATGGTCGCATTTCGTTGCCGGCTCGTTGCTCCTTTTACACAACTCCACACGAGCGTCACTAAGCTTGCGATCAACATACCACCGAATAAAAGGCCTAAGCCGTGGAAGGTCTCAAGGTAACTGTTATGCGCCTTATCCCACAGCACCCACACGCCCAAGGAGTCATCATGGAACATAGGAAATGCCGCGGCGAATGTTCCGTGTCCAAATCCCAGTACTGGCGCTTTCAGCGTCGAGACAATCGTGAGAAGGAAAAGATGTAAGCGGCCTTGTTCGGCAAAACCGCGTTCCCCCACGCGAGCGAGAAAGGCATCACTGAACCCGACAAAGACGGCTCCGACCACGAGCGCCGCAGTAATGAGCAGGAACACCTGAGATCGGGACGCGCTTCTTCGCCTTCGCATATTCAGAATTAGGAGCGCGAAAAATCCGATCCCTGTCGCAATAATTCCGCCTCTCGATCCGCTGAGCAGCACGCCTATCAGGACCGTCGCCGCTAGCGCCAGCGGAAGTACCGCCTTGCTGCCGGTGGCGTGTATAAATGCAGCTAACTTTAGGCGCAGAAGATGACCGCTTTGACCGAGTTCGTGTCGATAGAGCCGCAGCACAAGCCCCGCAGCCGAAATAAATCCAATTCCCGCAAATGTGGCATAATGATTCGGGTTTGCGAAGGTCGACGTCACATATTTAGATGGATGCTCTGAGACCTCTGGGAAAACGCGTCCGTTTGGCATGAAGTGTAAAGCGAACATACCAATAACAGTGTAAACGGCGCTGATTGCCACCACGGACCAGATTATCGATCGAGCCCGAGCTGAATTACGGCTGAGCTGCAATGCCAACCAAAACACGCTGGCCGCAGTAACGAGTCTAAGCAGTGCGATGTCTGTAAGAGAGCGGTCAACACTGATACTGCCTTGCACCGGCCTGTCCAAGACGTCGGATGCGAGCTGCCAAATAGGATGTTGCCAGCTCAGGGGCATCCAAGTTGCGTTCTGCAAAAAAGCCCAAGCGGCAGCCCCAAGGAACAGAGCAGCCGGTATCCCTATCCGTTCAATGCCTACGGGATGCGGGACACGTCGCACGATGATCGAGAGTTCATAAAGCGCTGCCAGGCTCGGGAATATGAGGGCATTAATCCCCCAAGGGGTCATCCGGTTGCTGCCAAGCCAGTACGGGACCCACGCTAGCCCCAAAACCAAGAGAGCAAAGAAGACCCATTCGGTGCTGAGCGTGAGGGTCTTGCTGCGCGGTGTACTTATCGCGTCGTTCCGGACCAGCCCCCAAGTCTCAGTCGAGGCCATCTACACCCCCAGCTTTTCGAGCAGCTGTTTGTTGCCAAACCCGGACCCCAGAATGACAGCCCTGATGCTGTCGCGCTCGGGCTGAGATTTTGCCGCTAGCAGCCTGCGGTATCGCGTTGCGGCGCCGTGTTCCTCGCCATAGCTTTTGATAAGATCGCTCACGACGATTCGTCGGTCTTGCTCCGGTAATTCGCGCCAGTGTTTCAGGCCGAAGACAGCTCGAAGCATCATGAAATATCCTTGATGCGACCCTGTCAGCGAAGACATCCGGAACGCCTCAAGAACACTCTCCATCGATGCACCGCGGGCTTTGCGCACTTCAGCCAGGGCCTGCCATGTAGCGCTTGATGTCGGTGCTGCCGCCGCGATTTCAGTTAGAGCTGCCTCGATAGCGGCATGGTCCTGCGGAGTCTCGGCCATGATGATGTCGAGCAAAAGGCTTCTCGCGAGCGCGTCGACACTCCTGCTGTCTTTCCATGCGGAAGCTGCCTCTAGGACACTGCTCACCGGCTGATTAGCGGGTCCAAACCAGATGCGATTTGATAGATGCTGGAATTCGATTATGTTGGCGCCGCCGTATGCCGTCAGGCTGAACAAAAACAATAACACGAACGCCAGAGGGCTCAGCGTGCGATCAGGTACATCATCTCGGTGCCGAGCAGCGTGGAGCATGCTACCGCCATTTGGGTGAAGCAATGCCATCACCCGTTAACATTTGCTTCGGCGACGAAGAGAACGGGGTCGACCGCGTGATTCGATCTGCCGAACGATCGAACTCGTCCGGCTTGCAAAACCGTGCTGGCTGCAGAAAGCCCCCGTTCCCCCGGTCACCAATCCTTAACTACGTACCAAGCCCGGAGACTCAGGCCCAAATATGGCAAACCCGAGTGCCTCGGATGAGGACACTCGGGTGAAAATTCAGCTCCGACAGCGCTAACGCTTTGCGGTTAAAGGGTTTTCAACTCTCCACCCGCTATTTGGATGTCCCGCTGCCGATTTATCGGATGCTAACAGGGACGACCGGGTTGTCGTGGTGTTCACCGCACGCAGCGATGCAGATGGCGGCCCCTACGGCCAGGATTGCCAAGGCGATCAACCAAAGGTCCTCTTGTGGGGCAATTGGAGGCCGCATGTCCTTCGTGATGGGAACGCCCATGTCAGCGGCCTTGATCCGCAGCTGATCAGCGGCTGCCGCAAGACCATGCTCCGCGGCAAGCTTTTGGGCTCGGTTCAAGGTCTTTGAACCCCGCATGTAGATCACCAAATCCGGCGCCAGCTTAGGATTGGCAACGATGGCATCCGCAACCTGTTTGCTCAGACCATCCCCACCATTTGGGAAGCCCTTAAACATCTTTGCGATGCCAGAATTCTCGCTCACCACCTGCGGCGCAGGAGGGGCAATATCGGCGCGCGCGGGAGCCACAGGCACCTGCGCAATTAGCATTGCGGCAGAAGCCGCGATCGCGATGATGGAACGCATTTTAGTCTCTCCCCCGTTTGACGTAGTCTCAGCATGCCCCTTTGCATCACCCTCTGCAAGTACGTAACCACTCATCATCTCTGAATCGAAAAGACTGTTGCCTGCTGAGCACACCAACATTCGACGATGCCAGTCATAAAAGGGTTAATTCCGGGGACTGATAAAGAGTCGGGTCCGAGTTTCGCTTTAGAATTGCGTATTGCCCGACACAGTGACGAGGTCCCTTGAGTAGGGAGCCCCAGGGAAGTTTGAATAAAGATGCTGATGGGCATAACCCACCTGAAGCCCCAAACCCGGTCTGAGCTTGAATATGATGCCTGCGTTATAAGCGACATAATCATCTACACGGGACGAATTCAAAAAATTCAGTCGCTGGTCGCTAAAGCCAGCGGTGAACGCATATCGATAGCTGAAATCCCAATTCCCACTAACTTTCACAGCAGTAATTTTGGTGGGCGATCCTGGTGTAAAAGCAAGCGCATTCGTGTCGCTCGTCCCGAAGGTCTCGTCCGCGGTGACGGTGAACGTGAGAACGCGTGTGGGAAACCAGGAGAGCTTTCCTCCCACAACCGGACTTGTCACGTCGGCCACGGTGGGATCGTCAAACTGTTGCTTCATGTAGCCGGCGAAAACCTCGCCGCTGAAAAGACCGATAAGCCCTGACCCTATTCCCCCAACTACACGGTAGCCATGCGAGTCGAGATTCGAGGCTTGGTATCGTGTCCAGTTCATCGAGGGCTCAACGTAGGTGTAGACAATCGGAGAGATGTTGTACCCCAATCTATAATTGAGTGTGGAAACGGTGCCGTTCTGGAATTGTTCATTAATGGTGTTCCCGAGATTGTCAGTCGTGTCCCGATATTTGGTTGCCGTTATGCTACCTCCGATGGCGGTGAAGACTAGACCGAAATCCTTTTGGATCGACGAGGATCCGAAAATTTGCGTGTAGTTGACGGGAGTTGTTGCGTAAATCCCGGAAGTTAGAAAATTGTTGAACGAAGATCCGGCTTGAACCTCCGCAACCTGTGTTTGGGCTCGGAAAATGAGATCACGCTGAATTTCCCAGACATGAATTACACCAGCTTTTGTGCCGTTGAGATCAACTCGACCGATGGAAGGATAGTAACGGACGTCGCCGTCTATGTATAATTGGGTGCGTTGAATCCCTGTGTTTCGTTCCGCAAGCAATCTGGGCTGAAAGTTTGCTCCATAGACACTCTGCTTATTTACAGAACTAGCGTTTACGTTACTGTCGTACGCGCCTCCATAGCCAAAGCTGGCAGAAACCAACCAGTCAGCAATTTGCAATTTTCCATCGGCAGTGGTTGGACGCGGATCACTGCCACTCTTATAACGTTCGAGCGTTGCCGCGAGCGGCTCGGGCGATGAGTAGAAGATCTGCTGAGAATGCCCGGCTGAGGTACTGACAGCGAGCATGGCGATAGCTGCGCTGAGTTGGGCGCAGCTAGTCCGTAGGCTGCAACAGCCGACCCAACTACGTCGATGAATCGTCGCTAGTAGCACGACCTCTAGCCCCCACCCGGCGTAATCAGCAATCCTGTTAGAGCCGGTTTCAGGCTCCGATACAAGCAGCCGAGCCGCGACTTTCAGGCAGTGTTGTAGGAAGGCAACGGTCAGACCAAAAACCGCCCCATTTGCGCCAGATCCGCGCCCCAACTCTCAAAAGAAGCGCTCCGGTACCCTCACAACGTCTCCCGGCAGCACGGGGATGGTTGTAGATTGGGGATACTCCTTCATTTCACTCGTGCCCGCGCGCTGGATCAGTACGGTCGACTGGTTCGCCCGGTACGTGGCGCCGCCACCGATTGCAATCGCACTTAGGACATTGAGTCCGCTCCGGTATGGGTATTCACCCGGTTTGGACACCTCGCCCAAGACGTAGAACGGCCGAAAGCTCACTACATCTACGGTGACCTTTGGATTGCGCAGGTATTCGGTCTTAAGCTTCGCTGTGAGCACCTGCTCAAGCTCTATCTTGGTCAGGCCGGCGGCCTCGATCGTTCCTGCGAGCGGCATCGACAAGAACCCGGCTGTGTCGAGCTGGTACTCCCCCGAGAGCTTGTCTTCGCCAAACACAATGATCTTAACCTTGTCTCCGGCGGAAAGCCGAAGCTGACCATTTGCAGCCGAGACCGACTGAGCACTCGGAGCTGGCGAGGCCGTGCCCATGGGCGTAACACTCCCAACGCCCGTGGACGCTGCTGTTGGGTCTAAGCCTGGTGCTCCCTCGCACGCTGTCAGCAGGCAAAGGAGCAACATCGCCCGCGCGGGGCGCAAGCAGGACAAACAGCCCTTCGCCGACATGACAGCCCTACGCCCTTCCCCTACGACCATGTTACCAGAGCTGGCCTCCAGTCACAATCGTCTCGAGCGCCGAATAGGAGGCACCAAGGCACAAGGCACGGTAATTGCGGCCATTGGATGGTACCTTTCTGAATCTTCTACCCCGCAGCAAAATATTACGGTTTAGGCCCGAGCCCGCATCGAGGGGCGGGCCCGCCCGCGGTATTTAGAAGGGGAGATCAGCTCGCTTTGTCGACAAGTTAACATAGGCCGGTCCCCGTGAGCCTAATCCCCTCGTGCGCCTCAAGCTCTGTCGCGCCACTTGACGAGCTCGTCGAGCGCGCGGGGGTCCTGGCGCAGCCACCTCCTTGCCGCAGATGTCTGATCAATTCCTTGCCACGATTTTGGAATAATGGTGGCGGCAACTCTCGCACGGCAGACCTGGAGGCAACTCTCGGGTCGCCTACGGCCCTTGTATCGCCTGAGGAGCCGCTTTCCCATCGACAGTACTCGCGCAGATTGGAGCTTGCACGTGTTTGATTGGCTCGTTGTCGGGGCCGGCTTCGCCGGGAGTGTTCTTGCCGAGCGCTTGGCTCGAAAGCGGGGGGACCGGGTTCTGCTCATTGACCGTCGACCGCATGTCGGGGGGAACGCTCACGATTGCTATAACACCGAAGGAGTGCTGATCCACCAATACGGCCCTCACATTTTTCACACCAACGCCGAGTCAATTTTCGAGTATCTCTCTCAATTCACCTCATGGCGCCCATACCAGCATCGCGTGCTAGCAGAAGTTGACGGCCAGCTGCTACCAATCCCAATCAATTTGGATACTGTAAACAAACTCTATGGGCTCAGCCTCAATTCGGACGAGCTCAATCTATGGTTTGCGCAACGGGCGGAATCTGTCCCAGAGATCCGCACGTCTGAGGACGTAGTGGTCAGCAAAGTGGGGCGTGAGCTGTATGAGAAATTCTTTCGGGGGTACACGCGCAAGCAATGGGGCCTTGACCCTTCAGAGCTGGACAAATCGGTGACCTCGCGCGTCCCGACCCGACTTGATCGTAACGACTTGTATTTCGGCGACACATTTCAGTTCATGCCGGCAGATGGTTTCACTCGGATGTTTCACCGCATGCTTGACCATCCAAATATAAAGATTATGCTTCAGACCGATTTTTCTGAGATTAGGGATGCGGTGCCTTATCGGCGCCTGATCTTCACTGGGCCGATTGACGAATATTTCGGTTACCGCTTTGGGAAGCTGCCATACCGTTCATTGTCTTTCGAGCATGTCACGCTCGATACGGAGTGGCATCAGTCCGTCGCCGTCGTGAATTACCCGCAGACGAATGCGTACACGCGGGTCACCGAGTATAAGCACCTCACTGGACAGCAGCATCCGAAGACGGCATTGACGTACGAGTTTCCGTCCGAGGGGGGCGATCCATATTATCCCGTGCCGCGTCCTGAGAATACAGCGCTCTACAAGAAGTACGAAAAATTGGCGCTGGAGGCGGCGAACGTGTTGTTCGTCGGCAGGCTTGCGACATATCGTTACTACAATATGGACCAAGTTGTTGGACAGGCGCTGGCGACATTCCGGCGTATTGAGGCGGAGGTACCCATCCGAGCTCCAGCGAATACCCCTGCATGCCTTGCAGCCGTCGGGGGCTGATTGCTTGGATGCGCCCTTGGAGCCGATCGCGCTTCGGGACGATTAAGCAACCGTGTTTGGGGTTCGTGCGCTGGTGCCTTCATCACGGAAGCGGACAACACTGGGAAGCGGTGATCGGATACATGAAGACGGCCACTTACAACCTCTTGATAGCCATCCGGCTGGCTCAAGGTAAAGCACACTAATGCTGGTCGACCGCCTCATTCATAGGAGGACGCCGGCTCCAAGCTCGGCGCGTACGGCGGCAGCGGCGAATTGCGCGAGCAACTAGGGCCGCGGGAACCAATCCCGTCGTTCTCCAATCTAGCAACACGAAGCACATCGCTGACGCACGAGATCGCTGTCAAACGTAAGCGGCTTCAGGGGGTCGCGCTCACCCTGGACGTAGCACTCGATGCACCAACAACCATGCGCGACGAGGGATCTTAAAGTTCAGCAGCAGTACAAGCCTTCTCCATTCAACCCAGCAAAGACCATACCATGCACGAAACCACCCACTCCTTAGGGCGTAATCAAAGTATTCCTCGCGAGCTTTCTGCTCAAAATAGAAAAATCTCAGGGCACAGCTGTTGAAAATGCCCGTATGCCACGGCTTGTGCCGGCTCGTATAATGTAGGATCCAAGGATCCGATACAATTACACCGGTCGACGTGCCATGAATGGATTGATCAAATAACGTCAAAGATGAAAGTTGGACGTTCCAGCGGGGGTCCAATAGCCGCCATTGACCATTCAGAATGGCATTGATCGCATCCTGATCAAAGAAAACATTTTTATCTGAATATCTTGCCAAATACTCAATCATGTGCCTGCTGAGACAATTACGCCGCCACATCTCCAGATCCATCATCAACACGCCGGAGTTGCAGTATGCAGAGTTGCGGCTAAGCCCAAGCTGCTGCCAGTCAAGGTACGCTCCGGCTGAGGAAACGCTTGGGAACGAATAATCGCGAACTCCCAACGTGCTTAGCCCATCGAAACTTGATCGCCACATAGCTGAAAGATCCGCGCGCACTATAACGTCGCAATCGAGATAAATAATTCGTTTTTCTGAAACCGGCACCAGGTCTGGAATTAGCAATCTCGAATAAGCCATCCAGGTCACGAATGAACTAGCAGGGAAGTGATCCAAGTTAGATCCAGAGACCTTGATCCACTGTAGGTCAAATTTACGCCCAGCATTATGCAACACAGTCAGGACTTTAGCTTTGTTCCTTTCTGAAATGCCTCCATCAAGAACGAATATCTTCAGGAAAGCTTCTGGATTCAGATTGGTAAGAGCTGAGAACAGCATGATCGCCATCGGAAAGGCGAAGTTATCATCAGACGCACAAGCCAGAACTACCCTACGCACAGCTGCGCCCAATCATATTCAAAGTAGATTGCGAGCGGACATAATTGGTCGGAGTCAAAGCCCTTCTTTTAAATGCGCATGTCAGCATACGCGCCCTGAGAAGCGGGCGCGCTCAACCGGAAATATAGTCGTAAACCGCTGGACAGTGCGATACCTACAAAGCAGCCGAGCGCTTTCACTCCTCTGAGCGAGAATAACTAAGTACCCTCGCTTGACTAGGAACTCATGGCCCTGCAGCATAGCTCGCGCGAAAACTCGTCAGAAGAATGGCAGATGACCACTTACATATGTGAACTCGCACCCTAGCCACGACTACCAGTGCGTCCATGAAAAAATAGTCGAAAACACCAGCATCTTTATGTCCCGATCGGATCTACGTCATTGTGCCTGCGTGAAACATAGCCGAAGAAACTACAGTTCGATCAAGTTCTCCCCTCAGTCCGGAGTCACAATCTGCTGGGGACAGACTTGAGGAACATCTTTAGACATGAAACCGTAGTTGGGGCATGCTATTGTCGCGGCTGAACGTTCCTGTGTTAGTCATTGAATTCCGAAGGGCAATCTCGTCATATATTATTACGTCAATTTCGAAGGGCTACATGCATCGCGGTAGCCGTAGGGAGAAGACGCCGCATGCGGCCCTTGGTCTACTTACGAAAAACTCCTCTCTTTCGGAGACTTTCCAGGCTGCCGATTACTGTTCCCCTGAAATCGAAGGAAACAGGTTACATTGTGTACGTCGATCTCTTCCGAAACCTACGTTTCGTTGTAAGGGGGCAGTGGGACATTGACGAGCGCTCATTTGCTGATCTGCTAGACCGCTTCCATCCTAGATCTTTGTGGGATGTAGGCGCAAATATCGGCTTGTACTCGCTTCTTTTCCTGTCACGTAATCCCATTGGCACAGTTCTGGCCTTTGAACCAGACTTGAAAAACATAGATCTTCTGAACCGTACCATACGTCGTAATGCTCTGACAGCTATGGAAATCGTACCGAAAGCGGTCGATCGACAATGTGGGGAAGCACGTTTTTTCGTAGACGACGTAACTGGGGCTTCGGGAACGATCATTTCAGACAACCTCTTTATTTTAGACCAATACGGCGTGACAAACCCCTCGCAAACAACCGTTGAGACTACAACTCTGGACGATCAGCTTCGCACCCATAACTGCCCCGATTTGATCAAAATCGACGTAGAGGGCGCCGATTTGGCAGTTCTAGAGGGGGGACAACGCACGTTGGAGCATTGCCTCCCAATTATATTTTGTGAGGCAACCGAGTGCAATTTTCCAAGAATCAGGATCTTACTTGACAATCTCGGCTATGCAATATTTGACGCACGAACGTTCCTACCGGTCGATAGCGCCGGTGCGTATAATATAATTGCACTACACCGAAAGAAACACCTTACTCAACTCGGCGGGAAATTTAAGGCACGTCAACGTGACGTCTAAGCTGGGTTGCTGTGAGCAGCGCCCTCAAATGGTGGACGTAGTCGGCTCCAGGGCTATACTCGATTGCTCGATGTGGTATTTGAGTCTATTTTCAGGTTGGATGCCTTTTGACGAGTATTGAAGCCCGGGTTTGCAGAGGTGCTGTCCGATCCACGCAGTGCGTGCGGAGCGAGCTATGGCTACAGCCCTATGAATGCGGAGAACCGATTGAATTACCGTTATCTCGTTGGTAACACTCTAGGTAAGGTCGCCCACGCCGTCCTGAGCTCACGAATAATGCCGCTGACCAGGTACGTTCCCGTAGGGACATTTTGGCTGTACGACGTTCAGCGTTTTGCGGGCACGCGAAACCTTCGGATCGTCTTTGACGTAGGTGCCAACATCGGCCAAACGGCCTACGGTCTTGTCCGATATTTACCTCACGCGCAAATTTTTTGCGTTGAACCTGTCGGGCCTACTCTGCAGCGGCTTAAGTCTAGATACGCGCACTATCACAATATACAATTTGTCCAGCTAGCGTTTGGCAGCAGACGAGAACAACGCACTATTCCTTTACATAAAGACTCTGAAAGAAATACCTTATGTGCAGAACAACTGCAGGACGCTAATCTAACCGGAGAGATCGAGACTGTTACGGTTGAGACAATTGACAACTTTTGTCGGGACCACGCAATCGATCGAATTGATATTCTTAAGATGGACGTCCAAGGATGGGAGCTGGAAGCATTACGCGGCGCAGACATCATGCTATCGCGAGACGCTGTTCAGTTCGTCATGGCCGAAGTTGCATTTCGGAGATCAGAGCCCGATATGCAGCATTTTGCCGAGCTTAACGACTTTATGCAGGCTCGGAAGTTTAATCTTTGTGGCTTTTACGATACATACCGTTATGGGCCTGCCAAGCAATTCGTGGGTTTTTCAAACGCCCTCTACATTAATACTCATTTCCGACGTGAGGGTATACAATTAGACCAGCCCGAGTCGCGGGCGCCAGTTATGAAACCTGTTTATACGCGTTGTGAACGCACATAAAGGTTGCCCGCTGTGCAGCGCTCTATAAGATATGCGGGGAATCCATATCTCATCTTACTCGTAAGTTACGTGAAGGCCTCGACGGCAACCCCTTCATTAAAGCGTCAGCCGGATCTGTGATCTGGGGGGTGTTATCACAGTACTCTGGAGCGAGGCGATCGGTTTATCAATGTCGCAGTCGCGGCCACATAGTTCACTAACGGCGTTTTCTCGGCCTGAGGGTATTGCGAGATATGAGGGTATTGCGAGATAGAAGCAGAAGTCTTCGTGACCGGATAGTCGACCTCTTACGCGGCCACCTCCGAGGGTGAACCCGAGCTGCGCGATAAGGATCTCCCCTGACACTGCGGACGCAAACGCCGGCGCGGGCATAAAGAATACTTGATATGGATGTCCCGAGGGGAAACGACTTACGGACAGAACGCGAACAGCGAGGAACACATGCGGGCGATAAGGGCGACGGACGCTCCTGATAACGCGCTCTCGCACGCTTGCTGGGCTTCTAAATTCCGGACGCGCATCGGCGTCTTGCCGTTCTCTTCAACGTACAGGACCGCGCAGCCTCGATGGATACGAAGGGGCTGTTAGATGGCGGCCATCAATGAGGTTCCCTGCTCGCCACCTCGGCACGTTTGGTCGTATTCACACCGGCCGCCGGCTGTCGCGCGGTCCTTAGCAGCGACGGACCAATATTCTCTAAATCAAGGCAGGTATGAGCGCTCTCAAGGGTAAAGGGGCGCGGTCTCCCGCGCAAACATAATGCTTCACGAAGCGCACTCAATTCGTCTCGCGAAAGTTGCCTTGGCACATGAGAGTTAGATATGAAGCAGTGCCGAGCTGAACGGCTTCATGCAGGCTATAGGTTTTGTTTGTGGCTTTCCGGATTCCCGTTAAGCCATTTACATTCTGGAAAATGTCAGTAGGTTGTTTGTCCGTCATTTAACCTTCGCGTTATAGATGCTCTACAGCATTTACCGACAGTTTCTGAAGGTGCCTCACTTCCGCGGGCACCACCGGATCGTGGCGGCCTTCTGCTCCATGCTGCGCCCGTCCGTCGCTACCGTTCACAAAGGCTTACGCATGCAGTTAGACCCTTGCGAACGTTTACAAATGGAGATTTTAAGGACCGGAATCTACGAACAGTCCACTATGAAGGTCTACGAGCACGTCCTAAACCCGGGAGATACATATGTCGATGTGGGGGCTCACGTCGGATTCAATGCGCTGTTTGCCCGATCTCTCGTAGGCCCAACAGGGCAGGTCATCGCGATTGACCCACAGCCTTACAATTGTGACCGCATCATGTCGAACGCTGGTCTGAACGACTTCCACAACATCTCAGTTGTCGTTGCGGCCATAGGCCCGAAGGATGGCCTCGTGACTCTAAAAAACCAGATGCCGGAGGATAAGTCGAAGCTTAGTCTTTCTAAAAACTGGCAGCACCAGGAAACGCAAGAAGCCTTTACTGTCGCGATGAGCAAGCTCGATACCGTGACCCAGGAGTTACCCTGTATTAAGCTCTTGAAGATCGACGTTGAAAGCTACGAGTGGGAGGTCCTGCAAGGCGCGAAACACACCTTAACAAAGTCCGACAACGTGATCATTGAGTTCCACCCCGCTAGTAGGCGAGTTCGCCGTGCTGCGGAGACCCTCAAGGAGTACGGCTTCACCTTGTCTGATGTGTTTGGCAAGGTTTGGGAGCCTGGGCAGACCTGTGAGGATCATAATGTCTGGGCAAAACGGGTCTAGAAAGCCATCTTACCCACGAGGCCGGAGCTGACGGGCACATAATCCAGTTCCCGGGTAAAATTACGCCGGACCGCTCGTCTGTTCTTCGGCCTGCGACATCACCGTATAGGGCAAACCTACAGATCCGTTTCTTCTGCTCTGTGGCATGCCGGCGGCGGTTCCCCCGACCGACACTGTCCACGATCGGCAACCCCAGCGAGTTCAGGATTATCCATTCGCGCCTGCCTCTATGGATCGATCCGAACAGCTGTGAGCGCGTCGAACTACAATTACGGCTGTTATGGAAGAGGTATTGTGCTAAACTTGCGAGATTGCTCCACAATAGAGTTCCACCAATCACCCTGCCGAGGCCGGGTATAACTCCGAATTCTGCGCGCTAATCGTAACCCAGCATCTTTGAGTCTGGCACTCGCTTTGATGTCTAATCTTGCAACAAAAGCTCGGGCACTCTCTGAGCATTTTGGTCCCGTGACAATAGAGTAAAGAATGCTGTCCTTCCATCGATAGCGGACAGTGGGGGTGTCGGGCAGCAGACCGCAAGCGGCTTCGTACACTGTCAGAGGCACTTGGCTCTCGCGCCGGTCCAGTCGACTGTCGGTTTTGCTATACAGAACGAGCCCTGGATCGTTGCTGTCAACGATCCAATGATGATGAGGGTGACCGCATTTGTTAGACATTCTATCCCTAACCCCGACCGTCTGTTCATGAAATCGGGAAGGGCATTCGATTAGGCCTTGCTTACCAATTCGGCCCATCTCGCACAGCAATGGTTCTGGATTCGCGAGGTCTTCGACTGTCTGCCCGCATATCACGAAATCGAAGTAGCGGTCCTCAAAAGGCAACCTAAGATGTGGGCACAGGAAATCGATTTGAGTCCACGTGCTCTTGGTGAAGCGCTCGCCTGGCTCCGGTCCAAAATGAAGGGCCGCACGGCGCGTTTCGTAAGGCATAAGATCCACAACATGAGTGGCAGAGTTGTTAGGCAGAAACCAGCCGCCAACGTCCAGCACCCTCTCAAATCGCCTGTAATCATCCATGTTAAAGCCCGGCGGTCACCACTCTAATGAGCTGATTGGGTGGCGAACATGCCTGGGTTGTGTTGATCGTAACATAGGAGACTTCAAGCGGGCGGTCCTTGCCCATAAGATCCCTCCCGTTCTAGACACGCAAGGTGCAAGCTCTCCGTTCTCGGCAGCGATTATTGTGGCCTCGTGTTTAGTGCCTACCTCGCGGATTTCGGTCGAGCCAGGACGACTTTGTTCGGATCGTTGCTTGGATGTCGAGAATGATCTCTGGCGTGATTTATGCAGCCGCGCCTGTTTGGCGCGCTGCTCGATGCTGTGGCACATAGCCTGAGGTTATTCAGTCGCGTTCACATGAACGAGGCGCCGTCTACCCACGATGCTCACGCGCGAAGCGCGTCACATCGCCAACTCCTCGGTGAGCTGCCCGCGGATCGTCTTCTCGGCGAGGAGCTCCTCAAAGTAGGCAATCGTCCTGACTAAGCCCTCCTTAAGGGGTACATGCGGCTTCCAGCCCAGGAGCTCGTTCGCACTCGAGATATCGGGCTGGCGCTGCTTAGGATCATTCTCCGGCAGCGGCCGGCGTACGATGCGCGACCGCGAGCCCACCAGCTCCATTACCAACTGGGCGAGCTCGATAATCCTGAATTCGGTGGGGTTGCCGATATTGAGTGGGCCCGTGACCTCCGGCGACGACGCCATCAGCCGCACGAGGCCGTCAATCAGGTCGTCCACATAGCAGAACGAGCGGGTCTGTAGCCCCTCCCCATAAACCGTAATGTCGCGCCCGAGCAGCGCCTGGACAATAAAGTTGGACACCACCCGGCCGTCATTGGGGTGCATGCGCGGGCCATACGTATTGAAAATCCTAGCTACCTTGATCCGTAGCTTGTGCTGGCGCCAGTAATCGAAAAACAGCGTCTCCGCGCACCGCTTGCCTTCATCATAGCACGAGCGCGGCCCAACCGGGTTCACATGGCCCCAATAGTCCTCCGGCTGTGGATGAACGTGTGGGTCACCGTAAACTTCTGATGTCGATGCCTGTAAAATCTTTGCACGCAGCCGCTTGGCCAGACCGAGCATGTTGATTGCGCCGTGCACGCTGGTCTTGGTCGTCTGCACCGGATCGTGCTGGTAGTGAATGGGGGAGGCCGGGCAAGCGAGATTGTAGATCTCGTCCACTTCCAAATAGAGCGGAAAGGTGACGTCGTGGCGAATCACCTCGAAATGCTTATCCCCGAGAAGGGCCTCGATATTGCGCCGGGCACCGGTGAAAAAGTTGTCGACGCATACCACGTCGGCGCCTTGCGCCAAAAGTCGCTCGCAAAGGTGGGAGCCCAGAAAGCCCGCGCCTCCCGTCACCAGAACGCGTCGCTCCAGATGCATGCAAGCTCTCCCCCTGCTATTGCCCGGCATCCAGTCCAATTAGTCGGGGACGCTCGGGCCGTCCTCTAGGCAAGAGGACACGCGAATGCGGCAAAAATGTCGCTCTCGGGCTCAAATCGACCGAGCCGGAGCAGATTGAACGCCCATTCGCACCAACGTGCCCCAACGCTTGTCTTTACGCACCCCGGGCGGCCGGACGGCGTAATACCCGGCAATAAGCCGTGGCCGACACAAGAGGCCTGCGTAGAAGCGCGCCACGTCGCAGTCAGAAATCATAAGGATTAGAGTCGAGAATCAATGCTTTCCCAGCCGTACTTTGCTGTACTCTGGGGGGTGCTGGAGTGTTTTTCTATCGCATTACCAGCTGTAAGCAGTAACCTGTTCCGCGCGCGTGCAAGTTGAGGCTCGTGCTCACTGCTATCGGTAGCCCAGTTCCTCAAGATAATAACGCACGTCAGGTGAATACATAGGCCCTAATCGGCGGAGCGCCTAGTTCTTTGGAGCGCTGGTTTGCCAGTGAACTGCGCGTTAGTCATGCAATTAATAACTGTCCCGACATCCACTTTCCACATATCTGCGACACAGCTTTTAAGTGTACCATGTGCTAAATAGATGTTTGCTCCAGGATATCCACGATTACCTATCCCACCGCCTACAACGCGAAGCCCATCCACCTTGACATTTTGCGCGGTCGAAATCACACCTGAACCAGCATAAATTTCGCTTGGCCCTTTATAGTCCGGCGTTTGTATGTACCCGCCCTGAATGATTATGTTCGGATTTCGCGCGTTCACGACGATACTTTTGAGTGTGTCGTTGCGGTCATTTACATAACTTTCTTGTATCAGCGTTAGGTTGACAATACGGCCCCCAAGCGAGTTGAGCGCAGAAGACGGATCGAGATTGGAGTTGATATTAATGAGCGGGTTCAGGTGGTGCCATGAAAGATCGTCGCCACCGAACTGACTCATAGGTTTGATCGTGATGTGAGCATCTTGGATGAGAAAATTTCCCGCCGTGTTCATCGCGAACGCGCCATTGACGCTCACAGGTCGGATAAACTGGATTCCATCGGATCGGAAACCTTCATAACCAGCAGTCAAGTACGCGCTATCGAGTGTACAGTCGATACACCCGCCGTTGCGTGAATCACTCCATTGATACTGCCATTGAAGGTAGCTCCGCATTGGAACTGTAAGATAATTGTGTATCCGGTATGCCCAGACGTTTTGCGAATACGCAGCCCCCACGGCCTTAAACCAAATATTACTCGTCCTAATGTCTTGTGCCACGCTATTGTCGCTCGATTGAAATTCTAGCCCCGAAGGAAACCAGCCACTAAAATTTCCTCCTAAACGATAGCCAGTATCGCCAAATGAATTCTCAAGATGAAGATCGCGAACTATGCCATTGGGCGACTGTGACCATGCAATGAATGCATTCGCTCCCTTTGGGGCAAAAAAGTGCGTTAGATTTTGGCCGGCGCCGGCCAGCGTCCACCCGGGCTTCCGACTTATGGCAAAACCATCGCCGAGCGCGAAATCGCCTGGAGGAACAGAGATCGTAACACTGGGGGCTACATAAGCGGTTTGATCCCTGCCGATCCTGTCGAATACAGGCGTGTTGTCGTAATACACCTTGGCATCGGTGGAGGTGACCGATGCGGCTTTATCCAGCGTAAGTGTTCTTCCGTCTTCACTGACAGCTGTAACTTTCGCAACAAGCGCCCACGGGGATACTTTTTGAAAGTAATATCTCCCATCCTTACCCCATGAACCGTTCCAGGACACATAAACTTCACCGGAAGGAACAGCGGCGAAGGAGCCATTTGGCCTCGAGGTGTCGGCTTGCATTGCTTTCAGAGAGGGGTATGTAAATCCCGGCCAATAGCCACCGACGCCTATTGTGCCGTACGCCCCCTTGCCCGTTTCACCGCCTGTTTCGACGATGACGCCATCCCCCGCCTTAAAACCAGGGTTAGATAACAACATAAGCTGATTGGTACTTGCCGAAATGGAACCAGTCGTCAGCCATGCTTGCAACCCCCAATCACGCATGTCGATGATTGTTGCATCGGGATTACTAAATAGCGTTGCGGCAGCGAGATTGCGCACCGTTATCTTGCGCGATTGATCCGTGTCGCGTACCTGGATTGCAGCGCGACCCGTCTTTACATGTCGATAATCCTTAAAGCGCGCGAATTCCACGCCATTATATTTGGCATAAGTATCAAACCCGGAAACGCCGAAAATAAATTTATCAGCCTTGGTTGTGTCACCCAGCCCGGGAAGTTTACTTAAAGGGATCGAATAGAGTTGGTGCATTATTCCGAAACCGTCTTCTGGAAGCCATAGTTCCTGACGTTCAATGTAGTGTTTGATAATACCGATTTGAAGGTCATTATTAGTATCCTCAAAGAAATAAACCGCAGATCCATCCTCGGTAAGTCGGAGGAGCACGAGACCAAAAGAACTAGGCGTTTCGACTTCGATGTCGCGAGAGCAGAACCTAGATTTTGCTGTGGTGTAGCTGTGACGTGGAATACCGACGGAAATTAAGGAATCAGCGTTGGACAGTACATTTCCAGCCGTGTTTGCCATGCCCCATGAAAGAGCACCCAGTGCATGTGGGCGATCATTCATGTTCGGCAATGACACTGTGTATTCCGCAACCGGTGCCACTGTCGCCGTGCCACATAGAATTCCTGGTGCCGAGCTGGCAACATCAGCTACACCACACAGTGCGCGGGGCCCCATAAGCGCGCCCGTACTGAGAAGCGCCACGAGAATGCCGAAGCGTATCGACCGATCCAGCATGCTCACATCCTAACAGGCAACTTAGTGTACATTTGCCCCCAACGTGATGTTGAAACCAAAAGGTTCTCGCTAAGACTCCGCTTTGTCAGGGCCCTGAAACCATCGCCCGAAGTCCGGGCACTTTGTTTGCCAGTGCAGAGGACGTTTTCTCACGGATGGGGGACTAGGCCTTATTCGACTAAATGGTCAGCAGCACGCGCATCTAGAACGTCCGCGATTAGTCGCGCGGCCAGTTCATGACCTTCCGCGCTCCAGTGAAGGTCATGGGGAAAATAGCCCTGGTCCCTCATTTCCCAGAACTTGGGAAAGAGGTCAACGAAGTTTACCCCAGCCTCTGAAGCTAGCATTCTGATCGTCTCATAACTTGTCCCAGGCACGCCAAAGGCAGGCAATCCCCCTCCTTTTTCCTCAACGAACTGTCGTACTTGTGGCGAAACAGTAGTAGCTTCTGGAACTACGGCAATCCAAATTCTTCGACGAGGGACGACATTGTCCAGCAGCTTGAGCAACACACCAAAATCTCTTTTAAATAAGCTTAACTCTCTATCGCTCGGCTCTACTACCTTTTTGAAATACTCGCGGTCCTTTGCCGTTATCGAGATTATGTTGTTAAACGGCTCCTTCACGTTCTCTGACTTGCCGACATTCGCGTGGTCGAGAAACGCCTTTATGTCAAAGGCGCGCTTAACCTTGCGCAACAAAGCGACCGCAGAGCTTGCGTCCGCTAATCTTACAAAGAACGATTTATTGTCAACAACCTCGCTGATATCATTGCCGTAGAACAGGATTAAAACGTCAGATAAGTCTGACGTAATCATATCCCGAGCAATGACCTGATAGGCGTCAATTCCGATCCCAATCGTTCCAAAGTTAGTTACCTGGGCATTAGGAACCAAAGTAGCTAGTCGCGAGGCAATGGTTTCACAATCAGAGACTCCCTGCCCGAACGCAAAAGAGTCTCCAACAAGACCGATACGCCGACCGTCTGTCCCAACGCTTTTTGGGTTTCCACAGGTGACTCGCAGGCCGGCGCTCGTCACACCGTAGATGACGTCCCAATCGGTTTGACGATCCCGGAATGATCCACTGTAAATAAACGTTGCAGGCTTTCCTGACACGACACGCGTGAAAATTTCAATACTAGCAATCATTGCTACCGCAGTGATGACCACTGCGATGCCTGCAAAAAGCGCGTTTTTATTCATTGGAAACTTGCTTAAAATTGCCAAGAGCTATCTTGCATTGAGATGGGCGTTCATTACTCGGTGCCGCACTCATGATAAGGACTATGCGGTCAATCTAATTCAAATGCGGAGCTATAATCTCGCTTTAACTTCCGATCTTGTTGATCTTTGTGCAGTATGCAATTTCCGACAACAAGCAGCTCAAGCTCATTTCCCATAAAACAACGGAAGGCATCTTCGGGAGTGCACACGATCGGCTCGCCTCTGACGTTAAAGCTGGTGTTCACGAGCACCGGGCAGCCCGTCTTCGCCTTGAAACGTGCAAGCAGCTTGTAGAACAGCGGGTTCGTCTTAGAATCTACAGTCTGAATGCGCGCTGAATAGTCAACGTGCGTTACCGCTGGGATATCGGAGCGAACAATATTCAGCTTATCGATCCCAAATAGCCCCTGCTCTGTGGCGGTCATTGCACGACGCCTTTCCCTCTGCACGTCCGCAACAAGCAACATGTACGGGCTGTCACAGTCTAATTCGAACCAGTCCGCAACATCCTCGCGAAGCACCGCAGGCGCGAACGGCCGGAAGCTCTCGCGATATTTGATTTTGAGGTTCATATCCCGCTGCATGGCGGGTGAACGGGGATCGCCAAGGATCGATCGCGCGCCCAGCGCTCGCGGTCCAAATTCCATACGACCTTGGAACCAGCCCACCGCATGCTGCTGCATGAGGGAATCTGCCGCCGCCTCTAGTGTTCCTTGTTCGCTTAAGACCTCGAAGTGGGCACCTACCTTTGCCAAGCGCCTTTCAATGTCCTCCTGCGTAAAGCTTGGGCCTAGCAGCGCACCAGCCATCCCGTCACTGCCGTTTAACCGGCGTGACTGCCCCTTGTACAGATGAACAGCCGCGAGCGCCGCCCCAATAGCCCCTCCAGCATCCCCCGCTGCAGGTTGAATCCAGATGTTTTTGAATTTGCTGTCCCGCAGTACCTTGCCATTTGCTACACAGTTGAGAGCCACACCCCCCGCAAGACAAAGATTAGATGCTCCTGTTTCGTCCGCCAGCGCGCGCGTAAGGCGCATCACGGCTTCTTCCAACACGCGCTGAATTGAAGCAGCGATGTCCATATGGAAGGAAGTGAGTAGCTGATCGGGCTTACGAACAGGCGCCCCAAAAAGATCCGAAAACTTAGGGTTGGTCATAGTGAGACCTGTGCAATAGTCAAAATAGGACATGTCAAGTCGGAAGGAGCCGTCCGGCTTTAGATCGACAAGATTCTCAAGAATCTGATTGACATATTTAGGTTGGCCATACGGCGCTAGGCCCATTAGCTTGTATTCACCCGAGTTCACTTTGAAGCCGGTATAGTAGGTGAACGCAGAATAAAGGAGCCCAAGCGAGTGAGGGAAATGGATCTCCTGCAACATCGCGAGGCTGTTGCCGGATCCCAGAGCCGCCGACGTAGTCGCCCACTCGCCAACCCCATCCATGGTGAGAACGGCAGCTTCAGGATAAGGAGAAGGAAAGAACGCTGAAGCCGCGTGGCTCAAATGGTGCTCGCAAAAAAGCAACCGCTCGTTCCAATTGAAGTTTTTTCCGAACTTCTTGAGCTCACGGCGCAGAAGCGATTTTTGAAACAGTTTTTCTCGTAGCCACAAAGGAATGGCCATTTTAAAGGAACGAAACCCACGAGGTGCTAGAGCAATGTAGGTTTCAAGGAGGCGCTCAAACTTCAAGAATGGCTTGTCATAGAATACTATGTAGTCGACTTCATCGAGCCCTATGTTGCCCTTCTGAAGACAGAATGTTATCGCATTTGAAGGAAAAGACGGATCGTGCTTTTTGCGTGTAAAGCGCTCCTCTTGAGCCGCGGCCACGATTTCGTCGTTCACAACCAGAGCCGCGGCGCTGTCGTGATAAAATGCTGAGATGCCCAAGGCGCGCATGTATCAGAATAACGTATAAATGAATGGCGCTACTGCAGAGCCTTTGGTCAGCACCACAAGTCCACCGAAAACAACCATCATCATCAAAATTGGCAATAGCCAAAACTTTTTCCGAACGCGCATAAAACGCCAGAGTTCAGATAGAAATTCCAATGATAAAGCTCCTCAAAATTGGTCTTTCATAGTTTCCGGTGCCGGTCCCGGAGGCTCTCGTTTAATCCAATAGCTGTTGAACTCTGGTTCAGCTTTGAGACGCAGCAGGTCCTTGCCCATTGCTCTCATAGCGATTCCTGTGGGTAGAACGGCTCCATAGAACACCAAGCCCATAATGACGGGATTTACCACGGAATGAAGCAAAAGCCCGAATTTGAACCATATCCAGTTGAGTGGTTTAAGCGCAGCGGCGAAGAAATATCCTACTACAAGAAACCCAGCGGCTGCCCCAAGTAGCCATGACCACACACGACCATCATGCCACCAATTTATTGTGCCAAGTCCTGATAAGGCGGCAGCCATCACGATCGAAAACGAGCGCTCGGAGCTGGGACCCGTCGGATCGTCGCTTGCAAAGTTTTCGTGGGTGGAGCGTTCCATCATGCAATACACTCGCTCTTACAACCGTTTAGGAGGCGAGCAAGTAGAGCCTTAGATCGATGATGGAGTGGGCTGCCATAGCGGCACAGCTCGCGCTACAATCTGGTCGGAAAGATGGCACTAAACGGATAATTGTGGGTCAGATCCCTTTGTGTGCGTTAAAAGTTGCGTTGATGCCCCAATTTGCAATCTGAGCATGGTCGACGCAAAAACTGATTCGTACGTTCCTGGGAAGCATGCGCGTATGTCGTCCGCAAAAGGTGGGGGATGCTCAGCTACCTTGGCGCGCAGGTCTCTTGGCGCCCTTCATTGAGCTCAGGGTCAGGAATGCCTGAACAGACTCGAATGTAGCTTCAACCGCATGGACCAGTTTGTCGAACGCCTGCAACACAGCCTCGTCTCGCAGCCCGAAGGCAAGAGCCTCGTGCTATGGCCGAAACTAGTTAGGATTTCATCTGAGGTAGTCTGGAAGCGAGTTCGTTGTTGCACTTCGGTAACACAGCCCAGGAATTCTAGGTCATTCACAATTGATGGCTTCCTTGCCTGGAGGGTTGGATTATGATCTGCGCATGGTCGATACATGCAAGGTCATGAAAGAGCCTTTGCGCTGTTTTGGTTGTGGCTCTCGCCAATATGAAACCATTTCGCGTATAGCTCAGGGTGGCGCAGTGACCTGCGTCGAGTGCGTCTCAGAAATTAATTTGGAAAGAGATAATTCAGCAGTATTTGCGAGTGCTCTGTCCTTCGTTAAATCAGTGCGCGAGACGCCCAAGCATTTGTCTCTCGGTTTCCATAGGGGTTCGCAAATCTGATCTTGATCGGAGTGCACGTAAATTCGGCGGCTTTAAAAGCACCCGAAAAGTTTTGAACATCTTACTGTTAAATCCGGGTTGCACAGCGAGCGGACTGGCTGATTGATCGGTTGGCCTTGGCGCTGCGGCGCATCTTGCGAGACACGCACGGCTGAGATGGCAGCGCGACGCTGCCTGTCCTCGCCGCACGTTTTTGGTTGACATCATCGCACCGCGCTTCTGGAGCGTTCGCATCGGCTTTGAGTACACTTTTCCTACAATCTCCCGGGGTGCAGGCAACTAGTTAGGCTAGTGACGCCAATTGACCGGTTTGGATTCTTTTGCTTTAGGCTCGGACAAGAAGCGCCTTAGAAACCCGGATCTCTATAGCAGCCTTAGGCGGGAGTTTGCATGGTCGCGCCGATCATTCCGGTCATTATGTGCGGGGGGGCTGGAACAAGGCTGTGGCCAGTTTCGCGCGAGAGCATGCCCAAGCAGTTCGTCGCGCTTATCGATCAGAGCTCGACCTTCCAACAAGTATTGATGCGCATCTCCGAACCTGAGTTGTTCGCTCGCCCTATTGTGATCACGAGTTCGGATTTCCGCTTCGTTGTCGCCGAGCAATTGCGTGCGTGCGGCATTGATGCCGATATCGTGCTTGAGCCGGATCGGCGCGATTCCGGCCCGGCCGTGGCGGCTGCCGCAGTGCTTGCTTCCGAGCGCGATCCAAACGCGCTGGTCTTGGTCCTCGCCGCCGACCACGTGATTCGCAAGCTCAACAACTTCCGCGCCGCGTGCCAATGTGCTGCCAAAGTCGCCGCCCAAGGGCGGATTGTCACCTTCGGCATCCGTCCGAGCGCTCCCGCAACCAACTACGGCTATATTCGCCTGGGAGCACAGCTCGATGGCTCTTTGGTGCACGAGGTCGAGGCCTTTGTCGAAAAGCCCAATGCGGCAACAGCGGCTGAATATGTAGCCGAAGGCTACCTTTGGAACAGTGGCAATTTCCTGTTTCAGGCTGCAATGATGTGGAAGGAGATCGAGCAGCTCGAGCCGATGATGGCGGAAGGAGTGAAGGCATCGGTGTCCGCCGCGGGCCGCGACCTTGATTTTCTGCGACTTGCGCCTGAGCCTTTCAAACGGGCGCCTAAAAAGTCGATAGACTATACAGTGATGGAGCGTACCAAGCGGGCCGCCGTTCTGCCCACCGACCTTGGTTGGTCCGATATCGGTAGCTGGAGTGCGGTCTGGGAAGTTCTCGACCACGATGCCGCGGGTAATGCGGTCGAGGGTCCGGTTGTTGCATCGGACACCCGCAACAGTCTCTTGCGCTCGGAAGAATCCATACTCACCACGGTGATTGGACTTGAGGATATGATCGTGATCTCCACCTCAGACGCGGTCCTCGTCGCGCCCCGTGCTCGCGCTGAGGACGTGAAGGGGCTCGTGGAACAGCTCAAGGCGCAGAATCATCCCGCGGCAGTAGAGCACCGCCGCATATATCGGCCATGGGGGTACTATCAAAACGTGGACCTGGCTCCCCGGTACCGCGTGAAACGTATTGTCGTGAAGCCCGGAAGCCAACTGTCACTGCAAAAGCACTTGCATCGCTCGGAGCACTGGGTCCTGGTACAGGGAACAGCAGAGGTAACGGTCCACAATGAGCGCCGCACGGTGCATGAGAACGAATCTATGTATATCCCGATCGGCAGCGTACACCGGCTCGCTAATCCTGGAAAAATCTTGCTTGAATTGATTGAGGTTCAGGTTGGCAGCTATCTCGGCGAGGATGACATCGTGCGCTTCGACGATGTCTATGGTCGCAAATGAAAATGTTCGGGAAAAAGCAACGGCCGTATCGGTTCTATGTAAATAATCTCGTCAAGTATGTGCTCGGAGGGCTTTCGTTGGAACCGAGCGGGGAAGGCATGTGATCATCTGCGGTCATACCGGGCATCAGTTCGCAACGATATTAGACGCTCACACCAGAAACCTGCCCACCGCCTCAGAAATTGTAGGAGTTAGGATCATAATCGCAATCGATGGTGTCACAGCCGTACTCTCCCTCTTCTTTCTCTACTCTGGGAGGAGTAACTGGAGTTTTTCTCTGTTGCACTGACTGCCGCAACGGTGCGGCCTCTTGCGGGCGAGTCACGCCCGCATCGTGGGTTGCAGAGGGCTGTCCATTTGCAGAGCTCTCTGTAGCAGCACGTCTGCGTCGTTGTTTTTCCGACCATTCCGCTTTAAAGCGTTCTTCTTCTTTAATGCGCACCTTTTCCCAAGCCTCTTTAAACTCTTTATGACTTCGAGCCCACCGGTGATATCGGGGGTTGAGTTCATCGAACTCCACCTGTTCTGCCTCAGTGAGGCCCTTAGGCCCCCATTTTTTGAAGAGCTCAAACCATCGCGCTCGTGCTGCGTGCTCCTCGGGAGTCTTCGCTGGCGGTAAGTGCAAACATAATCGCATTCGCAGGTCAGAGTACTCCGTCTGCTCAGCGTCGCTCAGCTCTTCCCGTGCCCAGTAGCCCCGGTCGGCGATGTCGTGCAGCTGTTTATATCGGGCTCGCATCTTCGCGTCCGGGGTCCTCGGTATCCTTGCTTCGAGGCGCTCTATTCGTTTGATTAGGGAACTCCGGCTCATTGGTTCTACCTCTCCCTTTCTTCCAGCGCAGCTACTCGCCGCTCGAGCTCCACAGCATCCATCGTGCGCACATGAGTGGAGATCAATGCCATGATCTCACTGGCTTCGTTGGGAGATAGTTCCCCTCTGCTGCAGGCGGCGAGCACCGAGGACGATGCGACGAGCGCGTCCGCAGCAGTGTTGATGTCGGGCAAGTCGAATACGATGGTCCTCTCGCGGCGACGCGGCAGAACGTTGCCCAGTAACGCACGCAGCATGCCGCTGTCGCCCTCGAGTGCCTTTTCCACGGCTTTGGCACCCATCGCTTCCGCCTGTCCTTCGATCAACGCCTCGACCGCCAGGGTAGCCCGATTGCGCGCCCCCTTTGGCCGTCCGTTCGGATTCCCGCTTTGGCCGGGCTCAAAAGGGCGGCCCCGCTGTTTTTGAGCTGTATTTTCAGCGGGAGTGTCATTGGACGTTCCCAGATCAACTTGGGCCGCGCGCTTTAATTCGTTCATAACACTTGCCTATAGCCTCTGTGGGGAATACTATTACCTCCAATAAACACACTGACGCAAAAGGAAAAAATCGAAACCGAAAATTAGTTCTTGGCATGTTCTTTGTCGACTTAAAGTAGATCTCTACTGAGTCTGTACAACCGCTGGTTGCATTGCTGCGCCAAACGCGACAGTCCACTCAGAACGAGAGCTGCGCCGGCGCCGGGTGCACGGTCGCCCAAGGGGCGTCGCGCCCGCGTAGGTGGCCAAGGTGGTTACGTTCAATAAAGAAAGCTTTATGTGCTGAGTAGCAGCAGAACGAGAAACGAACGCAGCGTGACTCGGCGGCCCCGCCGCGGGCGTTCAGGGTCGGGTCCCGCGTGGTGGTCTAAGCTCTGCTTGTGTTCGGCTCTCAGTAGTAAGGCGACTGACCGACTTATTCGATCGCCTTTCGACGCGACTGGGCATCGTAAGCAAAAGTCTGTCCAGCAAGAAGCGTCCGCAGCATGGCATTCATTGCAATGATGCGATTCGCCATAAGGCGGGCCGTCATCTGGTGAAATTCTGCCGCGACCTCTGGCTGATCGCGGTTCAAACGAATGATGGACGCTCGGCTAATCACCCCGATCGTCGCGTCCGTATCCGCCACCAGCGAAGCTGAGCGTTTCCGACCAGTATAAAAAGCCATTTCCCCCGCCAGGGTGCCCGGTAGAAATTTACGCAGGCGCACGGATTGCCCACTGCCCAGATTGAGGTACGCCGAAAGGGTCCCTCGCACCAGCAAGATCGAGCCATCAGCTTCATCGCCCTCATGAAATACCTGCTCGCCGGCGCGTATGTCTCGTAAGGTGAAATAGGGTAGCAGGACTGCCGCTTTCTCTCGTTCGCCTAAGATAGCAACCAGAGCGTCCTCAGCGCTCGTCGCCTCGTGATCGCTGTCGAATGGCTTGAGCAGGCGGTTCTCGACATATTCAGCAGCCATTGCCGTGTTCGGAAAACAGAGGGATTGCGCCTCGTCGAGCACATTGGCGGCCTGCAACGCCTTGGCAGCTTTCCAGCACAGTGGGATCCGAAGCTTGGAATTCACGTGACTTGAAGTCGCGGC
>JADMIO010787549.1_pt1 | contig 57538 bp, 53 predicted proteins | sample 8958161 | NCBI WGS metagenome assembly JADMIO01 (sample SAMN16585339, study PRJNA669376) | soil metagenome | isolation source: Crop rotation soil | place: USA: Cullars Rotation, Alabama | collected 2011 | reverse complement strand
CGCGACAACTTGTCCACGTGGAATTCTAAGCTTAGGATCCCAATGTGCTGGAAAGAATTGCCCTGGTACACGACCCTAAGCTGGTGCTGCTGGACGAGCCCACTACAGGCCTCGACCCCCAGTCGCGCCGCCAGCTCTGGGAGCGTATAGAAGGTATGCGCGACAAAGGGCATGGCATACTGCTTACTACTCATTCGATGGAAGAAGCAGAAGCGATATGCGATCGCATCGCCATTATTGATCACGGACAAATAATCACCGTCGATACACCGCAGGCGCTTATCGACAAGAACCGTGATAATCCCGATGTCATCGGCGCCTCGCGCCGGGGGAAGATAACCCTGGAAGATGTTTTTATTGGTCTTACCGGCCGCGCCATCCGTTCATAAACTTTAATACCATTGTAATATATGCAAACGAATATGCCTTCCGCTTCCGCTGCCTTCAGCTCCCTGCTGCGCGCTGATTTTACCACACAGTGGCGCAACCGCCGTGCAACGATTATGGTGATACTGGTGCCGGTTGTCATTCTTATTTTCTGGAAGGCGCTGGTGCCCAAATTTGGCGGAGGTTTTGTACTGTCTAACTGCATTACCGTGGGCCTTACCGCTATCGGCCTCATGGGCTACTCCAATGCAGTGGCGCGTGACCGCGACCGCGGTATCTTTCAGCGCCTGCGCGTGGCGCCCGTGCCGGCCTGGTCTATTATGGTGAGCCGACTGGCCGTACAACTGGCTATGATTGTTACCATGACCATGGCAGTATTCGTCGTTGGGGCTTATTACGATAAAATTACCATGCCGCTCCAGGGCTATGTGACGGGGCTTTTATCGGCGCTCGTTGGCGGTGCAGTATACCTGGGTCTGGGGCAGGCCATTGTGGGACGCATTAAGAACGCAGAGACAGTCAACGCCGTCACGCGCCTGGTATATTTCGTGTTTATCATGGTAGGCATGTTCGGCGAACTGGGCACGCTGGGTAAGGAAGTGAGCGCCGCTGTAAAATGGTCGCCCTACGGTACGGTGAAGAATGTGGTCTTTGCCAGTATGCAGCCGGGCGCCTGGAACAACCAAACCACTAACTACCTGCTGGTGATGATTGGCTACGCAGTCGTGTTTTCTTTTTTGGGGATTAAGTGGTTCAGGTGGAACAGCAGTAAGTAATCAGCTTTCCTCATCATAATACAGCTTGTAATACTTCTTGCCCGTCATCTCATCCACGCCTTTTTCCAGGAGGTCGCGGCGGCCATGAATGTATACATGAAAGTTTTTGTCCAGCTTTAATACCGTTTTAAACACCCGCTGCTGTTTTTTGACGGCGGAGAGATGGATATCGAATTCGTCTTCCATTTCGAAATTGCGCGACGATTCAAAATTGCGTTTGTAATCCATAAACTTATCGACCACCTCCGGATGATGGATTACTTCGTCGGTAAACTCCTGCAGGTTGAACTGCTCCTTTGTCTTGAAATAATCCATCGATCGGTTGAGCATATCTATCTGGTCGCTTTTGGACACATCAAATTGTTCCGCGTATTCATTGGTCACAAAGCTCTTGCAGAGGTTCAGGTATTTATCGGTATTATGGTAGCTGTCGGCCCATGGCTGCACCTGCAGAAAATCGGCCATCCAGTATTGCGCATCCTGCTTATTGGTATTGTCTACCACGCATACTTTGTATCCTTCCGCGGTACTCGTCCTGAATACAAGACAGCCTTTGTCCAGCTTATTGATATTAATACCTTCCTCGTGCGTCATCTGCCAGTTGGCCCCGCTGGGCAATACTTTAAGGAAAGTTTCTTTTGTCTCCGATTTAAAAATACCGATAGCAGGTATCTCTTCGGCTTCATAGGGCACTTTGTCAAACAGCACCACGTACAGTTCGCCCTCCTTCACTTTGGCATGCGTGGATTTGCTGTAGAGGAATTGCGCCAACAGGCGCGATTGTTCGGCAAAGCTGCTCCTGTTGTCAAAAATATGGCGCACATAAGTATACACTTCGTTCATGGCCAGATCGCTCAGGTGCGTAAAGCGGAACCATTCATTTTCATTGAAAGCGCCCAGGAAGTATTTGGTGAGCAGGGCGCCTACGATAGGGTCTTCCAGCACCAGGGGCTGTTCAGACAGCCGTAGCTCCTCGCCCCGCGAGGGGTTGCCCACCTTATGCACCATTACCTGCTCCAGTACCACGTCGTCTATTCCTGTCATACCATATTTTTTGAGGCAGCGAAGATATTGAGAAAACAGATGTCATCTTTCCGGTATCGATACTATCGGAAGATGACATCTGATGTAGTATAAGCTCTACACCTGCAATAAAGTATTTCGACGGCGATATGACAAGCTATTCTATTTTTTCAGGCTTCACCATGTCGTTACTTTATACCAGCAAACACAATCATACCATTCACTTTCAAATCCTGTAAAATGCCAAATCGTTCCAAACTCAAGATTTTCCTGGCCGATGCTTCGGCCGACCGGCTGGCCAACAGCAAGCACCACCTGGAAAACATGGGCTATCCCGCTGTTTTTTCTTTTGCCAGCCCCGATGCCTGCCTGAAGCGCCTGCCGCTGCGTCCCGATTTAGTGTTACTGCCTGTACCGGTAAAATCGCCGCAGGGCCTGGACCTGCAAAAAAGGATACGCGCCTATAACCGCCAGACCATGGTAATGTATATCGGCGATGCGCCCGGGACCCACCTCGAAGCTGCTATGCGCAGGGCCGAAAAGACCTGTTCTTACCGCAGGCTCAAAGAAGCGATTGTAAGAAAAGTAAAGGCATTTACAGGCATCTGCCTGGGCAAACACTAAAGCTTAAAGGCGGGCCCCGATAGTGGCCATTACCGCCTCATACCCGTTGCGGTACAGCAGTTTTTTTTGCTCCGGGCTAATTTTCCTGATTCGTGGCGAAATATGCGCCGTGCTGATATACACCGTACGGCCTCTCTCGGTCTGCAAATTGGCCGCACCGTTAAGGGTTTCAAAAGCAATATTATAAAAGGAAGCGATATAGGCTTTCAGGTTGGTGACCTTATACGGCGCCAGCAGGGAGTCTTTTGCATAGTTACCTATCTGCTCCGGTCTTTCCAGTTTGAAACCGAGTGTATAGGGATTGGCAATGCCCTCGCGGCAGCATACATGCCGGGGTGTATGGGGGCAACTGTCGAACACACCAATGGGGTAGTTCAGCAAAAGGCCGCCGTCTACCCACACATGACAATTGTCAGCATCATGCACCGAACGCAGCCGCCGGTAATCATCGTCCATCAATACCGCCTCAAAATACAGGGGAACACTCATGCTGATGCGTACTGCGGTGCTGAGCCGCATGCCGGGCGTTGTTTCTGCGCCGAATACGGCAGCCTGCTGCCGGCTTAAATCGGTGCCGGTACAATAGAACTGTTTAAAAGAAGGATTAGTTTGCCGGGCCGCTGCCAGCGCAGCAAAGCTGGTATAAGGATCGCCTGTTTTGGCGGCTACCAGCCGCTCCACCCAATGCTCGAACTTATCGCCCCGGTACCAGCCAAAGCGTTTTCTCAGCCTGTTTTGTCCGCCGATAAAAAAATACCGCCCGTCATTAAACGATTGCAGCCGGAGCGACATCATCAGCGAATCTATTTCCGCTGCCGTATACCCCAGGCTTACCATCAATGCCGCCAGCGCGCCCACCGACGAGCCGGCGGTCCGCTCTACCTCTGCCAACTTACCCTTTTCTTCCAATGCCCTGATAGCGCCAGCATAGGAAATCCCCCGGATACCGCCGCCTTCAAATACCAGGTTTTTGTATTGGGCTGATGCACGCTGGCCCAGGCAGGCCAGAAAAAGGATAGCCGTACAGGTAAGTATCGTTTTCATAGATGTAAAACAAAACATTAACGGAGTGTTTTTATAGCAGATGACGGGATATTAACAATATTATCACAGTGGTTGGCTTTGTTACCGCACCAGCAGCACCGTTCCCTTTAGTAAAGTAGCAGGCTGCCCGCTGAACCTATACTTGCAGCTCCATACAAAAACCCCTGAAACCTGCGGGTTACCGCCTGCTCTGCCGTCCCACCCTTTTTGCCGGTTGGTGGTATGAAACAGCAACTGTCCCCAGCGGTTATATACCATAAATTCGTATTCCGACAATGCGCCGGTTATCACAGGCCTGAATATTTCGTTACCCCCCTTGCCATCGGGCGAGAAAGCGTTCGGCACATGTACGCTGCGCTCGCATCCCTTCTGTTTGGGCAGGATAACAATGCTGTCCCTCACCGTACCGCACCAGGTGCTGACGTCTACCCAATAAATACCGGGGCTGCGGGCCATTAGTTCGCTGCCGGTGCTGCCATCCTGCCAGCGATAGCGGAAGCCGTCGATATGGCTCCCATTCTTCAGGTGGAGCGAATCAAAAGAACACATCTCCGTATCATCGGGCAACGTCACACGGGCATAAAAAGGAGCGCACAGGCAGGAGTCTTTGATGGTAAGCACCATCGAGTCGCGGCTTTTGCCGCATACATTTTCCGACTGCACCCAGTAGATGTCCGCATCGGATACAACAATCGTATCGGCAGTGGAACCGACCGACCAGCTATATACATCCCAGGGCTGCTTTGCCTGATAGTTGTAGAGTTTTGTGCTTGTACCGGGGCAGATAGCTGCATCCGGCCCCAGTTGCGCAACGGGCACGGTGGCCAATTGCACCTGCACGGCGGCGGTAGATACACCACACGCATTCGATACCTGCAAAGTGTAGGTTCCCGGGCTGCTTACCAGGTAATCGGTGGTGGTAGTCCCATCCTGCCATAGCCAGCTGGTAATACCGTTAGGATCTTTCGGCGCCAGCTTTATGGTGCCGCCCTGGCATAGCAGGGTATCATTGCCCATATAAGCGTGGGGCGATGGTATAATGTTTAGCGTGAAGGTGGTATCGTGGCCGCAATCGTCGGGCACATTATGGTAACGCGCGGTATAAACGCCGGGAATAGTGGCCAGCAGCGTGGCGCCGGTCGATTTGGTGCCGTTGGGCAGGGTCCAGTCTATAGCAGTCTGACCTGTTACCCCGCTGCCGGTGGCTTTCAGGGCAACACCGGGACTGGTGCAGTAGGGTGGGCCGCCGGCAATAGTAACCACAATACCGGGATTACCGCAGGATGGTGCATTGCAATGCTCTGCGTAGGTAGACAGGCCGTTGACACCCACGCCCGATGTAGGAAAATTATAAAAAGGGGTTGCATCTCCCTGCCATGTGGCAGGGTCAACCCTGTATAAGCTGTTGTTGTGCGTTATATACAGGTAGCCATCGCCCAATGTTACAAGGCCATAGCCACTGTAATTAACGGTGGAATTAATAGTAATCACAGCTATGCTGCCGCTGACGGGGTCTATAGCAGCCACCTTCCTGCTGCCACAGGAAAGGTATAGCTTGCCATTGAGGAAAGTAAGATCGCCACCACTGCCTACCTGGGCGGCGGTAAGGTTTACAATGGGCGTTACCTGGCCGGTAGCAGGTGAATATTTTATCACGTACATAGCTCCGGGAGGCCCTTGAGTGGCCGCCACGGTGGCTGTCAGGTACAGGTTGCCTCTCGCGTCGCCCGTCATGGCATTGACAGGTGTATAACCGGGTATAGCGTTGGCCGACAGCACCAGTCCCGTGTTGGGATCCAGTTCCATAATGCCAGCGCCGTCGATGCTGTATAGATGGCCGGTGGACAGCCAGGCAATATCCAGCAGGCTACTGGCGCTTGGGCCTACCATTTTGCTCGTTCCGCCCACCGGGTCTACCCAATACACGGCACTGGAAGTATTTACCCAAATAACGCTGGTAACGGGGCAACCTGCTGCCGTGGATTTGTAATAGCAGGAAAAGTCATTGTCGTCAATAAGGCCATTGCCATCATCGTCGATGCTGTTGCCGCATATTTCTGTGGCGCCCGGCCGCAGACCGGAGCGGGTACTGATAACCGGCAAATGATGAGGGGAAGTGCCGGAAGGTACAGGCTGCGAAAAACAGGAGATGGCCATCAGCCATCCGCAGAAGAGGGTGGAGACAACATGCTTTACTTTACCGGAATCAGGCATAAGGCTTTTATAATAGGGGCAAAAGGCAAAAATAGATATTCGGTTTTATTTGGTGCATTTTTAGTGACAACCGGCCGGCAACCGGCGTTGCACGGGAAATGTTAAATAAACCTTTTGCCGGTACTAACGGCAATACCGCAGGGCTTCCTTTATTTTAAGCGAAGGGCGACGGGCAAGCACCGCCTGCAGGCTACCCGCATCGATAGAGCAATGCCGGGGACGGGCGTCCGGCGCCATGGCGAGGGCTTCGGTGCGCATGATTTTTAATTCTTCGTAATGCTGCAGGCCATAGTCGAGCAGTTTCAGAATATATTCGGCGTTGAGCACGGTATCACGGACGCCGATGCGGAGGCCGGTATCGAAATATATTTTATCGGAAGGATTTGGCCCCTGGCCTGTAGTATCGGGAAAACCGGAATTGCCGTACAGGTTATCGAAACCTATCTCGTAATACATGGTGTCTTTCGACAGCTCCATATCGAGCTTGACAGGTATGGTTGATTTGGGATAGTTTTTGAGAATATAGCAATTGCAGAGCCAGGCTATTTTATTGAAGACGGCGCTGACGCCGGTATCAAGGCTATTATAATAAGTCACCTTGTCCATTTCGGTTATAATGGTCTGTGCAGACACATGCAGCATGACCGGTATAACCGTCACGATTATAAGCAGTAGTTTACGCATAGCCCTTTTTTAGCCTAACCGGGTGGGCGGTGCAGGTTGGTTACAGTATAAATATAGCGTTTTTTTTATAGACAAACAAGGCTGTGCAGCAATACCGGGAGTTCTTCAAAATCGTTGGATTTGTCGAGAAAATAGTCGGCGCCCAGCCGGTAAGTTATTTTCCTGTAATAGTCATCTGCCTGGTTGGTGAGCATGATAACGATAACGCCCTTATATTTTGTTTTGATGACACGCAGCAAATCCAGTCCGTTTCTGCCCGGCAGGTTGATATCGAGCACTACGATGCGGGGCTTTTGCAGGGCCATCATATCTATCGCCTGCCCATAATGACGGGCCTGCATCAGCGGCAGCGGGACACCTGTTTCTCGCAGCATGCCTGCAAGTCGTTCGGATACCACGGCAGAATCATCCACCAATAATATATATGCTTTTTCTTGTTCCAAGGGGGTACGGGTTTCTAACACAAAGAAATACATTGGGAAGCGCCTGTAAAATAGATAGTTCCCTGAATCGTGCGTAGGTATAGCCGGAGGATGGATGGTAGAGTATATACGACAGGTTGTCCGGTTTACGCCTCCGGGCTTATTTTAGGCAGCGTAAAGGAAAAGATACTACCCCTGCCGGGCGTGCTTTCTATATTCATCTGCCCGCCATTGCGGACAAGAAACTCCTTACAAAGCATCAGCCCAAGGCCGGTGCCCGATTCATTGGCGGTACCTATGGACGTGTAGTAATCGTTTTTATTTATCTTTTTGAGGGTTTCGGGTGTAATGCCTACGCCCGAATCTTCTACAGATACTTCGATAAAAGTATCCATCTCGTTCATGTCTATCGAAATGATGCCGCGTGCCGGGGTAAACTTAATGGCGTTGGACAGCAGGTTACGGAGTACCAGGTTGATCATATCTTTATCGGCCATGGCCAATACCGGGTCGTTGAGCTTACTTACGACACGCAGCTGCTTGGCTTCTGCCTGGAGGCGCAGTAATTGTATCACATCTTTCGTCATTTTCGACAAATCGATGGTTTGCAGCTTCACCGTATCCTGCTGCATCTGGCTGCGGGCCCATTGTAATAAATTTTCCATGAGGCCGGTGGTAAAATTGAGATCGTTCACCACATCGGGTATCATGGATTTGATGTCTTCGGCGGGAAGGTCGTATTGCTGCATATTCCTGAACAGGTTGTGCAGGGCATATATAGGTGATTTAAGATCGTGCGCAATAACGGAAAACAGTTTGTTCTTCACCGCATTCAGTTCGGTGAGCTTCGCTTTCTGGCTTTGTAGCAACTCCGCATTATCGGCTATCTCCTTTTTCTGCTTTTCAATTTCGAGGTTCTTTGCATGCAGGTCGCGGTTCCTGGCGATGATACTGAACTGGTAACCGGTATTCTCTTTTTTGATGAGAAACAGGCCATAAAAAATAAACACGATGGCCAGCGCCTGGTTGAAAAGATAAAAGGCCTCGTTGGTCTTTGCCAGCTGGTAGGGATAATTGTTCCATACCACTGCCAGCATAAAATAACTAATCATTGACAGGCCCAGTGAAAAAAGCATATGGCTGAGCTCCTGTATAAAGAATACCGACAGGATGCCGTATAAGATAAAAGACAATTCCGTGCCCAGGTTCATACCGCTCAGGTATACGATACTGGTAGCCACGGGATATAAAATAAAATAAGCTATCAGTCCCACCTCCTGCCGGCGGGTGGCATTCAGCCATAATACAAGAATGCTGATGAATGCGGGGGCGCAGGCTATGAGCCAGGCCATACCGGGCAGCTTCTTCTCTCCGAAAAGAGCGGCCAGCGGAACAAGGATACCTGTAATAACCTGGAAAAAGTTGAGGAGGTTGAAAATACCCAGCTTACGATTTTCATAATCGTCCAGTGATTCCGAAAATCCGATGGATTTAATGTATTGGAGAAAACCCAGTAAACGGAGTTCCGTTTGTTTCATGGCTTCCCCTGGCTGTATAGATTTGAATTTACCGGAAAAATGAGGGAGTTTCCGTTGAAGGCGTTCTATAGATCCCGGAACGCCTGCCGTCTTAGGCCAAACCTGCAGGTCAGATGATTTTTGCCCGGAAAGTTTCATGCTACAATCCTTTGATTTTTTAGGTATTGGATAAGGACAGGGACAACAAAATATGTATTTAAATCCGCAAAATCAAGCCCTTATTAAAAAAGTATGCGAAATAGGACCTGTGTTGACGGACAGGATGTGAAGCAGGACATTCTAATAGTTATCTAATATGTAATAGACTGGCTGTAATTTATTTATTATACTTTCAGGATGCTGGTGCTGCCATCCGGATGGGCCACCAGCGCCTCTGTGGCCAACCTGATAAATAAACCATTTTCTACAACGCCGGGGATATCATTGAGCCACTGTTCGAGGGCGGGCGCATCTGTTATCTGTCCGAAATGGCAGTCGAGTATATAATGGCCGTGGTCGGTAAGGAAGGGCTGCCCTTCTTTGAGGCGAAGACCGGTTGGGATATTATACAAGGCATTGATACGGCGCTGTACCTGCTTCCAGCCATAGGGAATCACTTCTACCGGCAGGGGGAATTTTCCCAGCTGTTGTACTACTTTGCTGTGATCGGCGATAATGATGAGACGATCTGAGGCGGCAGCCACCATTTTCTCCTGTAATAATGCACCGCCGCCGCCTTTTATCAGCTGCAGGCCGGGGGCTATTTCATCGGCCCCGTCGATGGTGAGGTTTATCCGTTCTACTTCGTTTAATGCTACCAGCGGGATATGATGTTCAAGGGCCAGTTTTTCTGTTTGCCGGGAAGTGGGAACTGCCTTGCATTGAAGCCCCTGCTTTACTTTTTCCGCCAGCGCCAGTATAAACCAGTAAACGGTAGTGCCGGTGCCTATGCCGAGAGTCGTATTATTTTCTACCAGGCTGATGGCGGCGGTGCCGGCGAGTTTTTTTATTTCTTCGGGGGAGAGCATGTGTAATTCTTTAGTCAGAGAATTATTTATGGGAGGGTTTAGGATAAGTGCCTTCGGCACTCTTTTTTTCAACACGGAGTAAGACAAAGTTAAAGAGGACACGAAGGCTGTTGTTTTTCTATTGTATTTCTCCGTGCTCTCTGTTACTCCGTCTTACTCCGTGTTGAAAAAACCGGCACCGGAGGCGCCCATTGCCGCGAATAAAGAACTATCAGCCATGCTCTGTCAACCATCATCTCCTACCCCCTCAAATGCCACGCCTTCGGCTGCACAAAAGCCCTTATTCCCTGGTAAGACAAGGTACTCCCCAATCCCGAATGTTTGCGGCCCGACCAGGGCAGTCCCGCGCTCACCCGGTCACAGCAATTCCAATACACCGTGCCTGTATTCATTTGCTTCATGATGGCTTCCGCCCGCTCAAAGCTTTTTGAATATACTGCGGCCGTCAACCCGTATTCGGTATCCAGCATAAGCGATACCGCTTCGGCATCGTTCATCACTTTTTGTATGCCTACCACAGGGCCAAACGATTCTTCTTTCATAATGTCCATCTCATGGTTCACCTCCGTCAGCACCGTAGGCGCTATAAAATAACCAGGACGGTTAATGGTCTTGCCACCCGTCATCAGCTGCGCGCCCTTGCTTACGGCATCCCTTACCTGCTCCAGCAGGAAATCCACCTGCGACTTGCGGTTGAGCGGCCCCAGGTCAACACCGGGCTCCATGGGATCGCCTGTCACCAGCTTGCGGGCCTGCGCGGTATAAGCAGCCACAAAACGGTCGTATACTTTTTCGTGCACGTATATCCTTTCCACGGCGCAGCAGCTCTGCCCGGCATTGTAGACCACGCCTTCCAGCGCTGCGGCAGCAACCGCCCCGATGTCTTCCACATCGTCGGCCACGTACAGCGGGTCTTTGCCCCCCAGTTCCAGTTGGCAGGGCACCAGGCTGGGCGCTATCTTTTCCGCAATATACCTGCCTGTTTTATAGCTGCCGGTAAAGAAATAACCATTCAGCGGCAGCGATAGCAGCGCCTCTCCCGCCGGGCGTTTGCCAATGGCCAGCTGAAAGGCATTTTCGGGTACACCCGCCAGGTATAGCAGGCGCTGTATATGCAGGCCGGTAAGCGTGGTATATTCCGAAGGCTTGTAAAAAACGGCATTGCCCCCCAGCAGGGCGGGGATAAATACATTTACACCCACCAGGTAAGGATAATTCCAGGCAGATATATTAGCAATAACGCCCAGCGGCTCATATACAATTTTTTCGCGGGTGGCACCATCCGTGACCACCCATTCCTCGGCCAGCCACCTGGCGGAATTATCAATAAAGAATTTGATACGGCTGCGCGCACCGTTGAGCTCGTTGTACGATTGCTGCAGGGGCTTTCCCATTTCGGCCGTCAATGTTTTCGCCAATGGATCTTTCTGCTCATCGAGCAATTCATAAAAACGGGTGATGCAGGCAATGCGTTTGGCCAGCGGAAGGGCAGCCCATCGGGGTTGACCCTGGCGCAGCAGGAAAAATTTCTCGGCAATGCTGAAGTCGGTGTCTTCCGTCACTTCTTCTATCAGCTCTTCAGTAGCGGGATTGATTATCTTCATAACCGGTTCTTGTTGGCTTGTTTAATGGCGTCTATAAATCTGTCGCGTATGCCTTTGGAGGCCGGGGTATTTCCCAGTTCAAGCATGAACATCCTTTCGGGATGCCATTGAACGCCCAATAAGAAAGGCTTGCCTGTTTTATTAAGCCATTCTATTCCTTCTATGGTGCCGTCGGCCGCGCGGGCATTGGGCAGCAGGCCCTTGCCCAGTGTATCGATGGCCTGGTGATGGGCGCTGTTGATATCGGCCTTACCCGTGGGCGCCAGTTCGTGCAACAGGGTGTTGGGCTCAATGCTGATAAGGTGGCGTTTGTCTTCGTACACGGCTTCATGAATTTTATCGCCTGTATCTCCCAGGTCCTGGATCAGCGTGCCACCCAGTACCACGTTTACCAGCTGCAGTCCCCGGCAGATAGCCAATATGGGCATGCCCCGGTCGCGCGCTTTTTTAAACAGCGCTATCTCAAATTCGTCGCGTTCACGGTACCAGCCGTTTTTGGGTGAATGCGGGTAAGTGGTATTGCCGCGGTAAATGCTGGGATGGATATCTACCCCGCCCGACAGCACCAGCCCATCGCATTGGTCGAGCAGGTGGGCGTTTTTATCGCTGGTATCCAGTTTGATAATATCGATGGAATCGTTCTGCTGCAGCCATTGTACATAATAGCCATGCTTCTCTACATCTCCTGTATTGGTCAATGCTATTTTCACGGTTCGTTCTTTTTAAAATGCTTCGCGGTACAGCTGTAAGAAATTATCACGGCTTACCGGTTTCGGATTACTGGGGTGACAAAAATCCGCAATCGCCAAATCGGCAAGGGCATCGATGTGTTCTTCTTTTACGCCCGTATCGCGCAGCCGGGCGGGCAAGCCTGTTTGCTTGTTCAGGTGAAATAAATGATGTACGACCGCCTCGCCGGTTTGTACTTTCAGGTCCATGGCAAAAGCCATTTTCCGGAATTTGTCTTCCAGTCCGGGATGGTTGAATGCCATCCCATAGGGCAAATTTACAGCATTGGCCAGTCCGTGGTGCATATCCAGCAATGAGGAGAGCGGGTGTGCCAGTGAATGCACCACACCCAGGCCTTTCTGGAAGGCCACAGCGCCCATCAGCGAGGCTATCATCATTTTGCTCCTCGACGCCAGGTCGGGTTTATTGACAGCGTCTACGATGGATTGATTGATCAACGCGATGCCTTCCAGCGCAATACCGTCTGCCAGGGGATGAAAGCCTTTGGCAATAAACGCTTCCATGTTATGGGTAAGCGCATCCATACCCGTGGCGGCGGTTACAAACGCAGGCAGGTCCATGGTGAGCAGCGGGTCGGCAAAAACAATTTTCGCCAGCAGCTTCGGGGAGAACAGGATGCGCTTGCGATGCGTATCGTCTTCCGAAATAATAGCGCTGCGGCCTACTTCGCTGCCGGTGCCGCTGGTAGTGGGCACGGTAATAAAATACGGTATTTCGCCGGTTACATATTGGTCACCGCCAATCAAGTCGTCGTAGTCAAACAAATCACGGCGGTGATGAATGCGCAGCGCAATGGCCCTTGCCACATCCATGGCCGCCCCTCCGCCGATGCCAATGATACAGTCGCGCTGCATGTCTGTAAATGCGTCGCCGCCTTTCAGGACATCCGATTTGACCGGGTTTTTATGAATATCGGCGAATACCTCGGCCGGGATGGATTTTGCATGGAGGCTTTTGATGATGTCCGCAAAAAAGGGCAGCTGGTGCACCACGGGGTCGGTTACTATCAATGGTTTGCTCAACCCATTGGCCACCAGGTGATCGGGCAGCTCTTTTATAGCGCCTGCGCCGAAGCGGATAACTGTGGGAAAATTGTATTGTCTTATTGTTGTAAAGTCGATCATATTTTTAGCTTTTAGCTGTTAGCCATTAGCTGTTAGCAGCGCCCGCAGCAAACGGAAAACGGCTAACCGCTAATAGCTAAAGGCTAATATCTTATATTATATTATTTCGCTGTAGCGTTTAAACTCCCAATCCGTTACCGCTTTCGAAAACTGCCGCCACTCCCATTCCCGGGTAGCCGTAAAATGTTCGGTGAATGTTTCGCCGAACAATTCTTTTGCCAGTGGTGAAGCCTTCATGGCCTGTGTGGCTTCCCAAAGGTTTTTGGGCAGCACGCCGTTTTTCGTATCTGCATAACCGCTACCCGTGGTAGGCGGTATGGATAGTTTGAGCTTGTTGCGGATGCCGTATAGTCCCGCCGCAAGGCAACCCGCCATGGCGAGGTAGGGATTGGTATCGGATCCCACTACCCTGGTCTCCAGCCGGGCCGATGAAGCGCCGCCGGGCAGGGCGCGCAGCGCCGTGGTGCGGTTATCGATGCCCCAGGTAATGGTGGTGGGCGCCCAGGCGCCTTCCACCAGTCGCTTATAGCTATTGACGGTAGGGGCAAACAATGGCAATATATGCGGCAGGCAAAACAGCTGGCCGGCTATATAATGCTCCATGAGCGGACTGATGCCGCTGGGGGTTTTGGCATCGTAAAACAGGTTTTGTTTTCCATCGGCGCCCCAAAGGCTTTGGTGCACATGGCCGCTGCAGCCGGGCAATTGCTCGCTGGGCTTGGCCATAAAACTGGCGAATACACCATGGCGGTATGCAATTTCCTTCACGGCCGTTTTAAATAAGATGGCCCTGTCGGCCGCTTCGAGCACGTCGGAATAAAGAATAGCCGCTTCGTATACGCCCGGCCCGGTTTCGGTATGCAGTCCTTCCAGCGGAATATCGAATGCCCTGAGCTGGTCGAACAAGGCATGGAAATAAGCGCTTTGCTGGGAAGCGCGCAGGATGGAATAGCCAAACATGCCGGTGGTGAGCGGTATTCTGCCGGCAAAGCCCCCCCGGGGACCGCCATTGCCGCTGTCATCCTGTGTATCGCTGATGAAATTGAACCATTCAAACTCCTGCGCAAAAGAAGCCTGGTAACCGGCATCGACGGCCTGCTGCTTTATCTTCTTCAACAGGCTGCGCGGGCAAACAGGCAGGTCATGGCCCTGTGCATCCCTGAAATCGGCCAGGAAAAAAGGCGTATCCTTTTCCCAGGGCAGGCGGCGAAAGCTTTGTATGTCCACAACGGCCGTAGCATCCGGATAACCGGTATGCCAGCCCGTGTAGCGGGCGTTATCATAAGCCGCATCCGCGGAATCCCAGCCGAATACCACATCGCAAAAACCAAATCCTTTTTCAACGATGGAGCGGAACTTATCAAAGCTGATCATTTTGCCGCGCAGCACACCGTCAGTATCCGCAATGGCCAGTTTTACTTTTTCCGCTTCCTGTTCCGTAAGGAGCTGCAGTATTTCAGGAATGGAGCGTTTGTTTTGCATCGGCATTCTTTTTTACAAAGAAATGAAACCAAATATAGGCAAGGGCCAGTATCGAAAAGTATATTACCGACAATTTAATATTAAGCGTTACCATGGCTACCAGCGATACGGATGCTATCACCAGCGCTATGATAGGAAACGCCGGGTAGAAAGGCACCCGGAAGGGCCGCTCCAGCTGTGGCTCTTTTTTTCTCAATGCTATCACCGTCACCATCGAAATGATATAAAGGGTCAGCGCGCCGAAGCAGGCGATGGTGATAATCTCCGCCGTTTTGCCGGTGAGCAGGGCAATGATGCCCGCTACCATATTTACCACCAGGGCATTGACCGGCGTTTTAAACCGGGAATGTATTTCGCCAAAGGGACGGGGTATATATTGTACCCGGCCAAATTCGAAAGTAGCGCGGCTGGCGGCGAGGATAATGCCATGAAAGGAAGCCACGAGTCCCATAAGGCCGATGGTAATAAGCAGGTGATACAGCCACCCGCTGCTGCCGGTTATTTTAGACAGTGCCAGCGGAAGCGGCGAATCGGAAGGCGCGGCTCCCGGTACCGGGTATACGATGGCTTCCCATCCGGCCACGCCGATGGAAGATAAAAATACCAGCACGCAAAGCACCACCAGTGTAAACAGGGCGGAGCCAAAGCCCAGCAATACATTGCGCTGCGGCCGTACGGTTTCCTCGGCTACATTGGCCACACCCTCCAGGCCGAGAAAAAACCAGATGGCAAAAGGTATCGCCGCCCAGACCCCTTTCCAGCCGTGGGGGAAAGCATTGAGCTGCAGGTTTTTTGCGTCGAAATGCGGAAAGGTAACGCCGGCGAAGATGAGCAATTCTACCACAGCCAGCACCGTTATGATGAGCTCGAATGCCGCAGCGGCTTTTACGCCATACATATTCAGCGCGGTAAACAGCACATAGGCGCCTATGGCGATGACAGGTACCGGCAGTTGCGGCAGGAAAATATGAAAATAGGCCCCGATGGCGGCCGCTATAGCCGGCGGGGCAAAAACAAATTCGATGATTTGCGCCATACCGGCAATAAAGCCCAGCTCCCTGTTGAGCCCCCGGGTAGCATAGTCAAATACCCCACCCGCTTTGGGAATGGCCGCAGCCAGCTCTGTATAGGAAAAGGTAAAAGTGACGTATAATACGATAATACCCGCCGTGGCGATGGCCAGCCCCCAGGTGCCACCCTCCGCCAGCCCGAGGTTCCAGCCAAAATACATGCCCGAAATGACATAGCCTACGCCCAGGCCCCAGAGCATCACAGGACCAAGGGTACGGGGCAATTGGGAGGAGCCGGAAGACGAATCGGGGGAATGGGCCATAATACAGGTTATCCACTAAAGATAATAACAAAAACCCCATTGCATGGGGCTTTTACCGCTTTCCATAGCCTCAAAACCACGCTGGTAAAGCCCCTTGTCTTTTTTCCCCACGCAACGTATTTTTTCTACACATATTGTGAAAAACTAAAACCCCGTGTTGGTGAAAACGGCAATATTTTCGCTCTAGGTCTTTATGAAACGTTGATTATGGTGGCTGTTGTAGCACCGCTATCAGCAAAAAAGGGAACCATGTGTAAATCATGGGCTGTCGTGCAACTGTAAGTAACACTGCCGGTTTTATCCTTTTATTCAACGAATGTCCATATCCCCGGCGGGATGAGAAGGTCGGATAACCCGTTACGAGCCAGATACCTGCCATAACCGAGAAACATTGTTGACAACCTTCACGTAAAGGGTTGTGACGACACCTGGATGCGCCACCGTAGTAATACCGGCGTCGCTTTCCCGTCTCCTCACTTCTCCCGCGTGCTTTATATAATAGTTTAAATGCTGCATGATGAACTCTGAAACGGAACTCTTACTAAAAGAAAACAAGGATCGTTTTGTTATCCTTCCTATTAACTACCCGCGGGTGTGGGAAATGTATAAAAAACATGAGGCCAGCTTCTGGACGGCGGAAGAGATTGATCTGAGCGGTGATATGAAAGACTGGTCGGACCTGAACAACGGCGAACGCCATTTTATCAGCCATATCCTGGCTTTTTTTGCCGCCAGCGATGGCATCGTGAATGAGAACCTGGCTGTCAACTTCATGAGCGAGGTACAATTGCCCGAAGCGCGCTGCTTTTACGGCTTCCAAATCATGATGGAAAATATCCACAGTGAGACCTATGCGCTGCTTATCGACACTTATATCAAAGACCCACAGGAAAAAAACCGCTTGTTCCATGCCATCGATACCGTGCCGGCCGTAAGGAAAAAAGCCGACTGGGCGCTGCGCTGGATAGAGAACGGCAACTTTGCCGAGCGACTGGTAGCTTTTGCCGCCGTGGAAGGTATTTTCTTCAGCGGCAGCTTTTGTTCCATCTTCTGGCTCAAAAAGAGAGGCCTGCTGCCGGGTCTTACCTTCAGCAATGAGCTTATCAGCCGCGATGAGGGTATGCATTGCGAGTTTGCCTGCCTGCTCTACAGCATGCTGCAACAGCAGCTGACAAAAGACGAAGTATTCGCCATCATCGGCGATGCGGTGACCATCGAGAAGGAATTCATTACCGACGCGCTGCCGGTAGATCTGATAGGCATGAATGCCCGGCTGATGCAGCAATACATTGAGTTTGTGGCCGACCGCTGGCTGTCTGAGCTCGGTTATCCTAAGATGTTCAATGCCACCAATCCATTCGACTTCATGGAAATGATCTCGCTGCAGGGCAAGACGAATTTCTTCGAAAAGCGTGTGGGCGATTACCAGAAATCGGGTGTGCTGGGCGGTAAGGAATCGCAGAGCTTTTCGCTGGAAGAAGACTTTTAATACCGTTGTCCGATGGCCGTTGTTCGTTGGCCGTCAATAATCGAAGCAAACGCCGGACAACGGCCATCGAACAACGAACAACGAGAAATGAACTACTAACCATTAATTTATATATCCCATGTTTGTAATAAAAAGAAACGGAAAGAAGGAGTCGGTCAAGTTTGATAAGGTGACCGCCCGCATTGAAAAATTGTGCTATAGCCTGAGCACGATGGTAGAACCCATTGAAGTGGCCAAGAAAGTGGTGGCAGGTATCTATGACGGTGTTACTACATCGGAGCTCGACAACCTTGCGGCGGAAACTGCCGCTTCGCTTACCTCCAAGCACCCGGATTATGCGCTGCTGGCCAGCCGTATTGCCGTAAGCAACCTGCATAAAAACACGCTGAAGTCTTTTTCGGAGACCATGCGGAAACTATATTTCTATATCGACCCCAAATCGGGCAAGAAAGCGCCCCTGCTGGCAGATGATGTATGGGAACTGGTTGAAAAAAATGCCGAGCTGCTCGACAGCACCATTATCTACGACCGCGATTTCGGTTTCGACTATTTCGGTTTTAAAACACTGGAACGTTCTTATCTGCTCAAGGTGGAAGGAAGGATTGCAGAACGCCCGCAGCATATGTATATGCGCGTGGCCATCGGTATCCATAAAAATGATATCGACAGCGCCATCAAAACCTATAACCTGATGAGCGAGCGCTGGTTTACCCATGCCACGCCTACCCTCTTCAATGCCGGTACACCCAAGCCGCAAATGAGCAGCTGCTTCCTGCTCACCATGAAAGACGACAGCATCGACGGTATTTACGATACGCTGAAGCAAACGGCCAAGATTTCGCAGAGCGCCGGCGGCATTGGTTTGTCTATCCATAATATCCGCGCCACGGGTTCTTATATCGGCGGTACCAATGGTACCAGCAATGGCATTATCCCTATGCTGCGCGTGTTCAACGATACGGCCCGCTACGTAGACCAGGGCGGCGGTAAGCGCAAAGGCGCTTTTGCCATCTATCTCGAGCCATGGCATGCCGACATTTTCGAGTTTCTCGACCTGCGCAAGAACCATGGTAAGGAAGAAATGCGCGCCCGCGATTTGTTTTACGCCCTTTGGATCAGCGATTTGTTTATGGAACGCGTAGAATCCAATGGCGACTGGAGCCTGTTTTGCCCTCATGAGTCGCCGGGCCTGGCCGAGTGCTGGGGAGAGGAATTTGAAACACTTTATACCCGCTATGAAGCCGAAGGCAAGGCGCGCAAGACCATCAAGGCACAGGATCTCTGGTTTGCCATCCTCGATGCGCAGATTGAAACCGGTACGCCTTATCTCCTGTACAAGGATTCCGCCAACCGCAAGAGCAATCAGCAAAACCTGGGCACCATTAAAAGCTCCAATCTCTGCACCGAGATTATGGAATATACCAGCGCCGATGAGGTAGCGGTATGTAACCTGGCATCGCTGGCCCTGCCCCGCTATGTAATAGACGGAAAATTCGACCATAAGAAATTATATGAAATCACCTACGAGGTGACAAAGAACCTGAACCGCATCATCGACCAGAATTATTACCCGCTGGAAGAAGCGCGCAACAGCAACCTGCGCCACCGCCCCATCGGGCTGGGCGTACAAGGCCTTGCCGATGCATTCATCCTGCTGCGTATGCCCTTTGAAAGCGAGGCGGCGCGCCAGCTGAACAAGGAAATCTTTGAAACCATCTACTTTGCCGCCATGACCGCCAGTAAGGACCTGGCAAAGAAAGAAGGTGCCTATACAAGCTTTGCCGGCTCTCCCCTGTCGAAAGGCATTTTCCAGTTCGATATGTGGAATACGACGCCCACATTGCGCTGGGACTGGGATACGCTGAGAGAGGAAGTAAAAACACATGGCGTGCGCAACTCCCTGCTGGTAGCGCCCATGCCTACGGCTTCCACTTCGCAGATACTGGGCAACAACGAATGCTTTGAGCCCTATACATCCAATATTTATACAAGAAGGGTGCTGAGCGGCGAATTTGTGGTGGTGAACAAGCATTTGCTGAAGGACCTGGTGCAACTGGGACTGTGGACCGACGATATCAAAAACAAGATCATCTCCGCCAACGGCTCTGTACAGCGCATCGACGAGATACCGGCCGATTTAAAGGAACTGTATAAAACCGTGTGGGAAATAAAACAGCGTATCCTGATTGATATGGCCGCCGACCGGGGTGCTTATATCTGCCAGTCGCAATCTCTGAACCTGTTTGTAGACACCCCTTCTTCGGGCAAGCTTACCTCTATGCACTTCTATGCATGGAAGAAAGGCCTCAAAACGGGTATGTATTACCTGCGTACGCAGGCAGCGGCCCAGGCGGTTCAGTTTACCGTGGAAAAACAGGGTGGCAAATCTGTGGAACCGGTCATCCCTGCCAGCAACCTGCAGGTGGTGGAAAACAACGATGTAATGCCACTGACCGGGCAGACATGCACGATGGAAGAGGGTTGTATTACGTGCAGCGCATAAGACTGGCGCCTCCGGCGCTAATTTTCAACACGGAGTAAAACAGCGTTATAGAGGGCACGAAGATATTCTTCGCGCCCTTTTTGTTTTATTTTTCTCCGTGTCCTCCGTGCCTCCTTAACTCCGTGTTGAAATTAGCGCCGGAGGCGCCCCACATCGTGGCAGGGTTTTTTCTATTTAACTTTGGCAAAGCAATTGTAATACATCACCTATAAAAAAAACATTTTTATGAAAAGTACAGCTAGAGTTTTAGTAGCGTTGGCAGCCGGTGCTGCTATTGGCGGTGTTTTGGGTATCCTGTTTGCCCCCGATAAAGGCTCAGCCACCCGCGAAAAGATTTCCGATAAGGCAAAAGATGTAACAGATAGTATAAAAGACTATGTAGCCGTAAGTAAGGAGAAACTTGAAAGAATGAAAGAAAACCTGGAAGCCAAGCTCGATAAGGTGAACCAGAAGATCAGCGACGTAAAGAATGGTTACGAGAATACTACTATCTAAATAATGCCGGTACGGTGAGCCGCCCTGAGCTGGTTGAGGGGCGACTCACCGCAGTATCGTATCATTACAGGAAGCCCAGCTCCAGCTTGGCTTCCTCTGTCATGCGGTCGCGTGTCCATGGCGGGTCAAACGTAAGCATAACATTAGCGTCCGTTACGCCTTCCACCGTTCGTATTTTGGTATCCACCTCGGCAATGATTTCGCCGGCTACCGGGCAACCCGGAGCAGTAAGCGTCATGGTAATATTTACATATCCGTCGTCGCGGATAGTGATATCGTATATCAGGCCGAGATCATAAATATTAGCCGGTAATTCGGGATCGTATACGGTTTGCAGAACCCCAATGAGGGCCATCTCCATTTTTATCTTGTCTACCATAACATATCAGTGTGTTTTGGATTGAAGGGCCAGGGCATACAGCTTCATTTGCTTGATCATCGATACCAGCCCGTTGGAGCGGGTGACCGACAGATGCTCTTTCAGCCCAATCCTGTCTACAAAATATAAATCGGCCGCAGTGATTTCCCCGGGCATATGGCCCGAGAGTACTCTTACCACCATACCTACAAGCCCCTTGGTGATAATGGCGTCGCTATCGGCCGTGAATAACACCCTGCCATCCTGGTAGTCGGCATGCAGCCATACTTTCGACTGGCAGCCTTTAATCAGGTTTTCGTCCTTTTTGTATTGAGGATCTATCAGCGGCAGCTCCTTGCCCAGTTGGATGATGTATTCATATTTTTCCATCCAGTCGCCAAAAAGCGAAAATTCATCTATCAGTTCGTCCTGTATTTCGTTAATAGTCATCTTATTCTTAATTCTCTCACCTCCCCCTTCAGGGGGCCGGGGGGTTATGCCAGCATAGTGACGGCTTTTTTTACACCTGCCACAAGGGCGTCTATTTCTTCACGGGTATTATAGAAGGCAAACGAGGCCCTGACGGTACCTGGTATGCACAGGAAATCCATGATTGGCTGGGTGCAATGGTGGCCCGTACGAACGGCAATGCCCAGTTTGTCGAGTATAACACCTGTATCATACGGGTGCACCCCTTCTATATTAAACGCCAGCACACTGGCTTTTTCGGCTGCCGTACCCACGAGCTGCACTTTATCTATCTGCGACAGCTGCGCTGTACCATATTCCAGCAATTCATGCTCGTATTGCTGTATTTTCTCCAGCCCGGTATGATTGATATAATCGATGGCGGCGCCCAGGCAAATAGTGGCTTCGATATTGGGGGTACCTGCCTCGAACTTGAAAGGCAATTCGTTGTACACTGTTTTTTCAAAGCTCACCGTCTTAATCATTTCACCCCCGCCCTGGTAAGGCGGCATCTGGTTAAGCCATTCTTCTTTGCCGTACAATACACCAATGCCGGTAGGACCATACATTTTATGGCCGGAGAAAGCCAGGAAGTCTGCATCCAGTTCCTGTACGTCTACCGGGATATGCTGTATAGCCTGTGCAGCATCCAACATAACAGGTATGTTATGGTGATGTGCCAGGCGGATGATATCGCGTACGGGATTGATGGTGCCGAGGCTATTGGAAACATAGTTGACGGCTACCAGCTTTACTCTTTCATTGAGCAGGCCTGCAAAGACATCCATCCGTAATTCGCCTTTTTCATTCATTGGAATCACACGCAGGGTAGCGCCCCTGTCCTCACACAGCATTTGCCAGGGTACTATATTGGAATGGTGCTCGAGCGCGGAGATGATGATTTCATCGCCTTTTTTTACAAAGGCTTTACCATAGCAATGGGCCACGAGGTTGATGCTTTCGGTGGTGCCCCGGGTGAATATAACCTCATAGTCATGCGCTGCATTGATAAAAGAAGCCGTTTTTCTGCGCGACTCCTCGAAAGCATCGGTAGCATGCTGGCTCAGGTAGTGCACACCGCGGTGCACATTGCTGTTGAGCGAGGTATAATAATGTTCAATGGCCTTCAAAACAGGCCATGGTTTTTGTGAAGTGGCGGCATTGTCAAGATACACCAGTGGCCGGCCATATACTTTGGTGTCCAGTATCGGGAAATCTTTGCGGATGGCTTCTATATCGAGCACATCGGGAGATATCATTGCTTCACTTTTCATAGCTTCTTGTTTAGCTGTTAGCAGTTAGCTATTAGCTGTTAGCCCATATTCGTCGCAAAAGAGGCTAATAGCTAACCGCTATCAGCTAACAGCTATTATTTAAGTCCTTCTTCCACCAGCTGGTTGATATGTACCTGTACCTGGGGCAGCGGTATCTTTTCCGTTACATCAAAGGCAAAAGCATGCACCAGCAGGGCCCTGGCCTTTTCGTCGCCGATGCCCCTTGATTTGAGGTAAAACAGTGCCTGGTCGTTAAACTGGCCGATGGTAGAACCATGGCTGCATTTAACATCGTCGGCATATATTTCCAGCTGCGGCTTTGAGTCTACCACGGCCTTCCGCCCAAGCATCAGGTTATTGTTTTGCTGGAAGGCATTGGTCTTTTGTGCTTTTTCGCGCACGTATATCTTACCATTGAATACGCCCGTGCTTTCATCCTTCATGACACCCTTGTACAGCTCATTGCTCTGGCAATGCGGCTTGCGGTGGTCTACCAGGGTATGGTTGTCTACCAGTTGGCGGCCGGCGGCCAGGTAAAGGCCGTACAGGTGGCTCTCGATATTCTCACCGTTGAGCACAACGTTCAGGTTATTGCGCAGCAGGCCCGTGCCGGGAAAGGAAGCCTTGTAATTATTGTACAGGCTGTTGGCTTCCTGGTGCACCTCGGTGGTATGAATATACCGGGTACGCACATCACCGGTCTGGATATAATAATGTTGCAGATGGGCGTTCTCACCAATCACTATTTCGGACACATTGTTCACAAACACATCGGCTTTACCTTCCAGCGTCATATAGGTTTCGATGATGCTCACCGATGCCTCTGCGCCTACCACGAAAAGGTGACGCGGCTGCGTATATAAATTGGCCGATACATGCGATGCATGAATGATATGGATGGGCTTATCAATGATAGCCTTGTTTTTTACTTCTATAAACAGGCCATCGCGAAACATGGCAGTATTGGCCGCAGCAAAATGCTGGTGGCGGGTAGCCAGGTATTTGCCAAAATGCTTTTTAAAGGCTGCTTTGCCATAAGCCTCGTTGATAGGGCAAACAATAACATCGGCGCCGGGGATGATCTCCGACAGGTCTGCCGAATAGCGCCCGTTTATCAATACCACCTTATAGCAATCCAGGGAAGGAATGCAGGCGGCTTTTAATACGGAGCTGTCTGCATAAAACACTTCTTCCTCCACTATATCGAATTCTTCTTTAAGAAAGGGAGAGAGATTGATATATTTCCAGTCTTCCACTTTTGTGGAGGGGAAGCCCAGTCTTTTAAATTCCTCCAGCGCTTCCTGGCGAAGCCCTACCAGTTCACCGGGTTCTTCCACCGGTCCCAGTGTATACCGTGCTTCAAAACCCGCAATGAGCTGATCGTATAATGAGCTAGTAACCTGTGTAATCATGTTGAATAGTAATTTAAACCAGTTCTTTTTGCGCGGATGTTTCTTTCAGCCAGTCGTAGCCCTTTTCTTCCAGTTCGAGCGCCAGCTCTTTGGTACCCGATTTTACGATCTGCCCGTTGTACAGTACGTGCACAAAATCGGGCACAATGTATTCCAGCAGGCGCTGGTAGTGGGTAATAAGCACAAAAGCATTATTGCCGGTACGCAGCTTGTTCACGCCTTTTGATACGATACGCAGGGCATCGATATCGAGGCCCGAGTCCGTTTCATCAAGAATGGCCAATTTGGGATCGAGCATCGCCAGCTGAAAGATTTCATTGCGTTTCTTTTCACCGCCCGAGAAGCCTTCATTCAAAGAACGATTGGCCAGGTTGGCATCGAACTCCACCAGTTTTTGCTTTTCTTTGAGCAGCTTCAGAAAGTCTTTGGCTTCCAGCGGCGGCAAACCACGGTAAGCTCTTATTTCGGCAATGGCTGTCTTTAAAAAGTTGATATTTGATACCCCGGGGATTTCTACCGGGTATTGAAATGCGAGGAACATGCCTTCTCTTGCACGGTCTTCAGGGTTCATTTCCAGTAGTTGTTTTCCGTCGAATAACACCTCTCCGCCTGTTACTTCGTAATTTTCTTTGCCGGTCAGCACCGAGGCCAGCGTGCTTTTGCCGGAGCCGTTTGGTCCCATGATGGCGTGCACCTCGCCGGCTTTTACCTCCAGGTTCAAGCCTTTCAGAATCTCGTTGCCTTCCACCGATGCCCGTAAATTTTTAATACTCAACATCTTCGTACGCGTTTATTTTGTTTTGTTTTTTACAATCGTTGATGTGTGTTAACATACACATCATTAGCCCACACTTCCTTCCAGTGATATAGCCAGCAACTTTTGCGCCTCTACGGCAAATTCCATCGGCAGCTGATTCAACACTTCTTTGGCATAACCATTTACAATCAGCGCCACAGCCTTTTCAGTATTGATACCGCGCTGATTGAGGTAAAAGATCTGGTCTTCGCCAATCTTCGAGGTAGTGGCCTCGTGTTCTACCGTAGCCGAATTATTTTTCGACTCGATATAAGGGAAGGTATGTGCGCCGCACTCATCGCCAATCAGCAATGAATCACATTGGGTGAAATTACGGGCATTATCGGCCCCGCTGCCCACCTGTACCAGTCCGCGGTAACTGTTCTGCCCTTTGCCGGCAGAGATACCTTTGGAAATGATGCGGCTGCGGGTATTCTTACCGATATGGTACATCTTAGTACCGGTATCGGCTATTTGTTTGTTTTTGGTGAGCGCCACCGAGTAAAACTCGCCGGTAGAATTATCGCCGCGCAAAATTACGCTGGGATATTTCCAGGTAATGGCGGAGCCGGTCTCTACCTGTGTCCACGATATCTTGGAGTTGACCCCCTTGCAGATACCGCGCTTGGTTACAAAATTGTAGATACCACCCTTGCCATCCTTATCCCCGGGATACCAGTTCTGCACGGTGGAGTATTTTATTTCGCCATTGTCCAGCGCTACCAGCTCCACCACGGCCGCGTGCAACTGGTTTTCGTCGCGCTGCGGGGCGGTACAACCTTCCAGGTAGCTTACATAAGCGCCTTCATCGGCAATGATAAGTGTACGCTCAAACTGGCCGGTGTTTTCCGCATTGATACGGAAATAGGTAGACAGTTCCATGGGGCAACGTACGCCCCTGGGTATATAAACAAAAGACCCGTCCGAATACACGGCGGCATTTAAGGCAGCGAAAATATTATCTGTATAAGGCACTACGGAGCCCAGGTATTTTCTTACCAAATCGGGATATTCCTGCACCGCTTCGCCAAAGGAGCAGAAGATAACGCCCATTTCCTTGAGCTTTTCCTTGAAGGTAGTCACCACCGATACACTGTCGAATACAGCATCTACGGCCACACCGCTCAGCATTTTCTGTTCGGTAAGCGGTATACCCAGCTTTTCAAAAGTAGCCAGCAGCTCAGGGTCTACTTCCTCAAGGCTATTCAGCTTGGCCTTTTTGCGTGGGGCGGCATAATAGGAAATGGCCTGAAAATCTATTGCAGGCAGATCAAAATTTTGCCATTTGGGCATGTCCAATTGCTGAAAATGCCGTAATGATTTAAGGCGCCATTCAAGCAGCCATTCCGGCTCGTTCTTTTTGGCGGAGATAAACCGCACGGTATCTTCGTTCAGCCCTTTGGGGGCAAAATCCATTTCGATCTCCGTTGTAAATCCATACTTGTATTCTTCCGCGGAGACCCCTTTTAATATTTCTAAATCTGTACTCATAATGTCGTCGTTGTCAGCTGTTAGCCTTTAGCTGCCAGCTGTTAGTCGTTTGCGTCGAAAAAGCTAATAGCTAACTGCTTTTCCTTCTTATACAGCGAAGCTTTCGCCGCAACCGCAGGTGCGTGAAGCATTCGGGTTATTAAAATACAGGCCCTTTCCGTTGAGGCCGCCCGAATAGTCCAGTTCCGTGCCATACAGGTAGAGCAGGCTTTTCATGCCTACCACCAGTTTGACGCCCTTATCCATGAAGACCTGGTCGCCATCTTTCTCCTCGGTATCGAATTTCATTTCATATTGCAGGCCCGAACAGCCGCCGCCTTTTACACCTACCCGCACAAAGCTTTCGGCAGGATGACCTTCTGTTTCTTTCAGCTGGCCGATGTATTCTTTTGCCGTTTCTGATATTGTAATCATATACAATTGATTATCATTTGGTACACTATTATTAACAGCAAAATTACGAATTGGTTTCCGCAAGTCCGTCCTGAGGTGCCTATAAATGCCTTTCGGGAGGCAAGATACGCCGCGATTGGTCAAAAATTTTCTGATTTCGTAAACAAGGGCCTTCCGGAAGCCTTTTTTGGGGAAAATCCCCCGCCGAATACCCTTTTTCCTTCCCGCAGGATATCCTACCTTTGCGGCTTCAAAAAATACGCAGTACGGCATGATCGGTGTAAAAAACGTGACCCTTTCCTTTGGCAAAAGGGTCTTATTCGATGAGGTATCGCTCAATTTTATTAAAGGCAACTGCTATGGCGTTATCGGCGCCAACGGGGCAGGCAAATCCACCTTTCTCAAAATCCTGAGTGGCGAAATAGAGCCCAACAAGGGCACCGTTGAAATAAGTCCCGGCGAGCGGCTGGCCGTGCTCAAACAAAACCAGTTTGAGTTTGATGGCGTAACCGTACTCAATACCGTCATGATGGGCCACAGCAAGCTGTGGAAAGTGATGCACGAGCGCGAAAAGATATATGCCAAGGAAGACTTTACCGAGGAAGACGGCATGCGCGCCGGTGAGCTGGAAGGCGAATTTGGTGAAATGGGCGGCTATGAGGCCGAAAGCAATGCCGGCAGCCTGCTGAGCAGCCTGGGCGTAAAAGAGCAATACCACCAGACCCTGATGAAGGATATCCCTTCCAACCTCAAAGTGCGTGTGCTGCTGGCACAGGCCCTGTTTGGCAATCCCGATATCCTGCTGCTGGATGAGCCTACCAACGGCCTCGATATAGAAACCATCAGCTGGCTCGAAAACTTCCTGGCCGATTATGAAAACATCGTTCTGGTAGTAAGTCACGACCGTCACTTTCTTGATTCGGTATGTACACACGTAGCCGACGTGGACCGTCAGAAAATAAAAATCTTTACCGGCAACTACACCTTCTGGTACGAATCATCCCAGCTGATGGCCCGCCAGATGGGTGATAAGAACAAGAAAACGGAAGAAAAGCGCCAGGCCCTGCTGGACTTTATCGCCCGCTTCTCGGCCAATGCCTCCAAGAGCAAGCAGGCTACTTCCCGTAAAAAAGCCCTTGAAAAGCTGTCGATAGAAGAAATAGAACCCTCCAACCGCAAATACCCGGGTATCATTTATACCCCGCTGCGCGATGTGGGCAACCAGATACTGAACGTGGAAAAGCTGAGCAAATCGGTGGATGGCCGCGTATTGTTTGACAACGCTACTTTCTCCGTCAACAAAGGCGATAAAATCGCTTTCTACAGCAAGGATCCCCTGGCCGTGTCTAATTTCTTCGATATCATTACCGGAGAAGCAAAGGCCGACAGCGGCAAGCTGGAATGGGGCACCACTATTACCACGGCTTATCTGCCGGTGGAAAACAGCAAATATTTCCAGCAAAACCTTCCGCTGCTGGACTGGCTGCGCCAATGGGTGCCTTCTTACGTGACCGATGCCGACGAACCCTTCCTGCGTGGCTTTTTAGGAAAGATGCTGTTCAGCGGCGATGATATCCTGAAGAAAACGGGCGTACTGAGCGGTGGTGAAAAAGTGCGTTGCATGATAAGCCGTATGATGCTGCAAAACCCCAATTGCATCATCCTCGACCAGCCTACCAATCACCTTGACCTGGAAAGCATCCAGTCTTTCAACGAAAGTGCCATCAATTTCAAAGGCATTGTACTGCTTTCGAGCCATGACCATACGTTTATGGAATCGGTGGCCAACCGTGTTATCGAATTAACGCCGGGCGGTATCATCGACAGGCTGATGACATTTGATGAATACCTGGCCAATGACAGGGTGCAGCAGCTGCGGGAGGAAATGTATTTGCAGGAGGCTTAAACCGCCATCAGGCTACAGCCACGTAAATCCGAATTATCACGACGGCCCATGACTTCAAAGCTGCCGTCGGGGTATAGTTTCCCGACATCATCTGTGGCAATGAATGCGCAGGAATAGATATTAGCGAGGTCAATGACATTGATAAGCCCGGAAACAGGAGCGGAACCGGTACCTCCACCGCCCGCATGCAAGAGCTGCAGGGGATCGTCTTCTTCCCTTAATACCACCTTCATCCACGGCGGACAACGAAAGAGGCCCTCGCCGGAAGAATATGCCTGCGATAATAGCTCCGTCATCCCATATTCTGAATGAATAGTGGCAGTACCCAGTTTTTCATTCAAAAAAGCATGTACCTGCTGCCGTGTCCATTCTTCGCGCCGCCCTTTCATGCCGCCGGTTTCCATAAGGATGGTATGCCTGAGCGACAGTGAATATTTCTCCGCAAAGTCAAGCAGGGCAAAGGTTACGCCGATAAGCAACGTCTTCTGTCCCTGGCGTTCCAGTTCCTGCAGCACCTGCGCCAGTTTTTCATGTTCATATAAATAAAAACCGCTGTCGGGATGGCCGCTTTGCCGCACCAGCTCATCCACCATTACCACCAGCGAAGAGCCCCTGCGCTCCAGGTAGGAAGGCAGCAGGCCTAGAATACACCAGCCGGCAGGCGGACCATAAAACCGCTCAAAAGCCTCTAGAAAACTACGGGTATAGATAGAAAGATCTTTTATATAATGGCGGCTGTTGATGGTTTGCGTGGTGCCGCTGCTTTCAAAAATTGCGGCCGGCTCAAACGAACTGCTGGCAACGGTATGCGTTTTAAAGAAAGAGATGGGCAAAAACGGGATATCGGCTGCCTTTCGTACCTGGTCCGGCGTCCGGCCAACCGCACCGGCATATTGCCCGTATATAGGGTTGTGATGGTATTGATAACGGAACAGCGATAACGATACTTCTTCAAAATCAATGGTCTGTGCCCCGAAAATTTTATCAATCCATTCACTTGTTATGTTAGGTAATTCAATAGGCATCCTTTAAATTTGTTTTTAACAATCCTTTTATGAAGAAACTGTTATTGCTGATTTCTGTGTTGATAGTGCTCATGGCTTGCAACAAAGATAAGTTCCAGTCAACGCCGCAAATCAAAATAAAATCAGTGAGCAGTGAGATCGTTCCCCTCGGAAGCGGCTGGGGCGCCACCCTTTCTTTTACAGACAAGGAAGGCGATGTAGATGGATCGGTTTTTATCCGTAAAGTGAGACTTAATAAACGGTTTGTGGCCAAGACCCTTTTCGATACATTTAGCTATAAAATACCTGATTTCCCCTCGCACAGCACAGGAGATATTAACATTAACCTGGATAACAATGTGATAAAATCTGCGGAGCAGCCTTTTTCTCTTCCCGGCGGCGGTCTTGAGCCCGATTCAATGCTAATATGGTTTAGGGTGACCGACGCAGCAGGTAATAAAAGCGATTCTGTTTCAACGGGCATGATTGTAGTACTGAGATAGTCATGCTGAAAAGCGTTTTCAATTTTTTTATCTTCAGCAGCCTGTTTATTGCCTTGTGCGCCGTGCTCATGGTGTACCAGACGTGGCGGCTATTCCTGCCCGGTGTACCCGATACCCGGCTCATGTGGTTTGTTTTCTTCTCTACCATGTGCAGTTATAACTTTCACTGGTGGCTGTCCACCCAACCGGTTACCGGCTCCGAAAGACTTCAATGGGCCATCAGGTATAAATCCCTGCATTTTATTTTATACCTGGCGGGGTTGCTTGGCTCCATCGTGTACTGCTGGCAACTGCGCACGCATTGGTTCTGGATTGGCGTAGGCGCTTTTGTTACCTTTCTCTATTCAGCTCCCAAGCTGCCGCAGCGCTACTTCAGCGCGCTCCGGAAAATAGCAGTAGGTAAAACCATTTACCTGGCCTTTGTATGGATGTATGTGACCACGATACTCCCCTTTGTCATGTCGGGCCATCCCTGGCAGACAGACTTTACCTGGTTTGTGCTGGGGCGCTTCTTCCTGATTTATGCCATCTGTATTCCCTTCGATTACCGCGACAGGGACGACGACAAGGCCAGTGGCATCCGCAGTATGATTACTTATTTCAATGAAAGGGGCATCGACAATATTTTTGCGTTGTCCATCGTGCTTTTTGCCGTTTTCACGGTGCTGCTGCTGCTATATGGCTTCCATTGGGGCCACATTATCCTGCTGCTGGTGCCCGGCATACTGATGGCCGCCCTGTACAATTACTCAAAACGCCATTTCTCTGATTATTTCTATTATTTTGTACTCGACGGGCTGATGATGCTTTCAGCGCTGTTAATGCTGGTACTGGGGATTTATTAATTACTTTTGGAACTCCTAATAAAAAAACTATGGCCAAAGCGACGAAAGATAAAAAGACGATCCTTACCAAAGCCTCTATGGCTTTCCTGAGAGAATATATCAACAACCCTTCTCCCGTTGGTTTTGAAAGCAGCGGCCAAAAGCTGTGGATGGAGTACCTGAAGCCATATGTGGACAAGCAGTTTTCCGATCCCTATGGTACCGCCGTGGGCGTTATCAATCCTTCGGCACCTTTTAAAGTGGTCATTGAAGCGCATGCTGATGAAATCAGCTGGTTTGTCAATTATATCAACGCCGAGGGATTACTCTACCTGAAGCGCAATGGCGGCGTTGACCACCAGATAGCGCCCGCACAGCGGGTATGGGTACACGGTAAGAAAGGACCTGTACAGGCAGTATTTGGCTGGCCGGCCATTCATACGCGTATACATAATACCGAAGCCAAGGAGCCGCAGCCCAAGGTGGAAAACCTGTTTCTCGATTCCGGCGCCCGTTCGCGCAAGGAAGTGGAAGACCTGGGCATCCATATCGGCGCTGTGGTCACCTACCGCGAAGGCTACGATGAGCTGGCCTACGATTACCTGATAGGCCGTGCATTCGATAACCGCGTTGGCGGATTTATGATTGCCGAAGTGGCCCGGCTGCTTAAAGAAAATAAAAAGAAGCTGCCCTATGGCCTGTACGTGGTCAATGCCGTACAGGAGGAAGTAGGCCTGCGCGGTGCGGAAATGATAGCCCGGCGCATCAAGCCCGATGTGGCCATCATTACCGATGTAACCCACGATACCAATACCCCGATGATCAACAAGATCATTGAAGGCGATATTATGTGCGGCAAGGGTCCTTCGCTGGCCTATGGCCCGGCGGTGCACAACAAACTGCTGGACCTGGTGCAGGAGGTGGCCGCCAAAAACGCAGTGCCCGTACAAATGCGCGCTGTAAGCCGCAGCACCGGCACCGATACCGATTCGTTTGCCTATGCACATGAAGGATGCCCCTCGGTGCTGATATCCATACCGCTGCGCTACATGCATACCACCGTGGAGATGCTGCATAAAAACGACATCGAGAGCACCATCCGCCTGATGTATGAAACACTGCTGACGCTTACGCCCAAGACCAATTTATCGTACCTCTGATGCTCCACACCATTCTATACATCGATCCCGGAAGCGGCAGTTACCTGATACAGGTAATCATCGCCGCCATACTGGGCGTAGCCGTTTATTTCAGGACCATCTGGGCCAGGATAAAAGCTTTTTTTGGTGGAAGAAAAAAAGCACAGGAGCCCGATAACCCGGATGAGCATGACTGATATTACACAACACCCGGCTTCGTTCAGGGATCCTGCGGGGTTTGTATTTGAATACGAAGGGATATTTTACCGGCAGGTAAACCAGTGCTATGCACCGGCATACGCGCTTTTTAAAAGTTCGGGATTATATGATGCGCTGGTAAAAGGAAAAAAACTGCTGCCGCATACCGAACTGGATAAAAACCTTACCGGCACACCTCAATGGTATACAACGCTGCTGCCGCAACAACTGCCCTTTATCTCACAGCCATGGGAATGGTGTTTTGGCCAATGGAAGGATGCCGCCCTGCTTACGCTGGCCCTGGTGCGTGCATCGATGCAAAAGGGCATGATACTAAAAGACGCCACCCCGTTCAATGTACAGTTTACCGGCAGCCGCCCCGTTTTTATCGATACGCTTTCGTTTGAACCATACGACGCCGGCAAGCCATGGATAGCTTACCGGCAGTTTATTGAATGTTTTCTCGGGCCCCTCCTGCTGGCGCGGTACCGCTCGCAGGAATTGCCGGGCCTGTTTCAGCTTTATCCCGAAGGCATTCCCCTGTCTTTGGTGGCAAAGCTGCTGCCGTTTAAAAGCCGCTTTAACCTGAACGTTTTTTTACATATACACCTGCCGGCCCGGATACCCCCCGGCCCCCCTACAGGGGAAGAAGAAACTGCGGCGACAAAAACTCCGCCTTTTACACAAAAAAAGCTACTATCCATTATCGATAGCCTTGAATCGCTGGTGCGTTCTCTGCAACTGCCCACATCTGCCACTACATGGAACAATTATTACGAGGAAACCGTATTGGGCAAGGCGTATATAGATGAAAAAATGGCGGTCATTGGTGCATGGCTCAACCAGCTACAGCCAAAACGCGTGCTCGATATCGGCGCCAATACCGGCCTGTTTTCGGAAGTTGCCGCCGCAGGCGGCGCCTTCACCATTGCAGTGGATGGCGATGCGGATTGCATCAACCGGCTGTACACGGCCTGCCGTCAAAAGAAAATAAAGAACCTGCTGCCGCTACGCACGGATATCACCAATCCCTCTCCCGCTACCGGCTGGGGCAATGAAGAAAGAAGCGCCTTCCTGCAGCGGGCAAAGGCCGACTGTACAATGGCGCTGGCGCTGGTACACCATCTTGCCATAGGACGTAATATCGGCTTCCGGCAGATAGCAGGGGTATTTCAAACCTTTTCACCTTATCTTATCATCGAGTTTGTGCCCAAAACAGATCCCAAAGTGGCGCTGTTATTGCAAAACAGGAAAGACATTTTCGATCAATACAACGAAGCGGCTTTTGTACAGGCCTTCGGTGAAAAATACAACGTGCTGGAAAGAACGGCGCTGCCGGATTCAGGCAGAGTATTATTTTTATTGAAGACAAAATGAGCTGCGAACTATCCATCGTCATACCCTGCCTCAACGAGGCTGCTTCGCTGGGTGAATGCCTGCGAAAAGCCCGTTCATTTCTGCAGGAGCACCATGTCTCCGGCGAAATCATCGTGGCCGACAATGGCAGTGCCGATGGTTCGCTGGCGATAGCCCTGCAATATAATGCCACTGTGGTGCATGAAATGGAAAGGGGCTATGGCAGAACGCTGATGACGGGCATCGACAAAGCGCAGGGCGATTACATCATTATGGGCGATGCCGATGCCAGTTACGATTTTTCGGCTATTATGCCCTTCCTGCAACTGCTTCGCGAGGGCAATGACCTGGTTATCGGCAACCGCTTCAGGGGTGGTATCCGCAAAGGCGCCATGCCTTTTATGAACCGCTATATCGGCAATCCCGTGCTGTCTTTTATCGGACGGCTTTTTTTTCGCATCCCCACGGGCGACTTCCATTGCGGGCTCCGGGGCTTTTCCAAAAAATGCTATGAGCAGCTTTTGCTGCGCACAACGGGTATGGAGTTTGCCTCCGAGATGATTGTAAAGGCCGCGCTATTGCGCATGACAATAGCCGAAACACCTGTGGTGCTTTATCCCGATAAGCGACAACAGCCATCGCACCTGCGCCCCTGGCGTGATGGGTGGCGGCACCTGCGCTTCCTGCTGTTGTACAGTCCCCGCTGGCTGTTCCTGGTGCCGGGTATCGGGCTCATGCTGCTGGGACTTGCAGGCTCGGTTGTACTCGTTTTTGGGCCGGTACACCTGGGCTCCAAAAAACTGGATATCCATACCCTGATGTATACGGCGGGCGCGTTGCTGCTGGGCTTCCAGTTTATCAGCCTCTATGTCTTTACCAAAGTATATGCCGCCACCCATGGGCTGCTCCCCCACCAGCAAAGGTTTATGGATGGTTTTAACCGCTGGTTCAAACTGGAGAAAGGTATTCTCACCGGCCTGCTGCTGCTGGCCGGCGGCCTGTTTCTGAATATCAAATCATTTTTATACTGGAAGAATACAGGTTTCGGTAATTTAGACCCCGTTAAAGTGCTGCGGTGGGTCATTCCTTCCGTTATCCTGGTATTGCTGGGCGTGCAGGTGATATTATCCTGTTTTTATCTTAGCATATTAACCATCAAAAGCAGGGAGCCGGACAGTACCCGCCCCTAAAAAATATTTTATTTGTTCCAACGCTTTCATCATACCTGGATACCCGGCCTGCTGCTGTTTGCCTACACCTGTATCCAGATTTATTGCATCCAACAGCTTTCCATTAATTACGATGAAGGCAGCTTTGCCGCTTATGGCCGCACGATTTTAAAAGGCGATGGCAATAAAGACGTTCTGCGATATGACAGCAAGCTGCCTGTATCGGCACTCAATATGCTGCCCCGGGCAGTGGAACAGGTATTTCATCCCGGCCTTAAAAAAACCTCCAATACGGAGGATGTGATAAGAGGACGGTATGTTTCGCTGGTGGCGACGCTATTGCTGGCCCTGCTGGTGTATCAATGGGCATCCCGGTTATACGGTCGCGGACCTGCGCTGCTGAGCCTGCTGCTGTTTCTGCTTTGCCCCAATTTCCTGGCCCATGGTATTTTTCTTTCTTCCGATATTTTTGCCTGTCTTTTTATGGCGCTCAGCTTTTATTATTGCTGGCGCTTCCGGCAAACGCGGCGTACCGCACATTTTTTGCTGATGGCATTGTCTGTAGCCGGGGCACAGGTATCGAAGTTTTCTATGGTACACCTGCTTCTGCTGGTGCCGTTGTTATTGTTGATTGGCTGGATGGCTGACAGGAAGCGACCGGCATTCAAACAGACGTTTTTTCTTTTCCTCCTCTTTGTTTTTACCAACTGGCTGGTGATTAGTGGTGCTCATCTTTTTTACGGGATGTTTATTCCGCTCGGCGATTATCATTTCAGCAGTGCTGCTTTTCAGCATATACAGGGTGCGCTGCCTGGCATCAGCCATTGGCTGCCGGTGCCCCTGCCCGCACCGTATATAAGAAGCATGGACATTGTAATGTATTTTGACCAGTTGGGTGGTGGCGTGCCGGGCAGCCTCAACGGGGCGCCGTATATCCTGGGGCAGCACAGCACGCACGGCTTCTGGTATTATTATTTCGTGACGCTATGGTATAAGCTACCCATACCCTTTTTACTGCTGTTGTTCATTACAACTGCGCTGTACATACGAAACGGATGTCATCTTTCGATGGCGTCGATAGCCAAAGATGACATCCGTTTTGCAAGCGGGCGGCGGTTCCTGCAGCATGAAATGTATCTTATTGTCCCGGTGCTGTATTACCTTATCTATATGAACTTTTTCTACGGTACGCAGATAGGTATCCGCCATATCCTTATTATCCTGCCCCTGCTGTATGTGTTTGGCGGATTTTTTGCCGCACAGGCTACAACGCTCCCCGGGCAGTGTTTCGGTTATGCTATGCTGGTATACGCCTGCATCTCCGTGGGCTGCCGGTTTCCGCATTTCCTGCCGTATACGAATGAGCTGATTACCGATAAAAAAATGGCATATACCAAACTGGCCGATACTAACATTGGCTATGGCGAGGGAGAAAAATTCCTGCAAAGTTACCTCCGCCGGCACCCGGATGCCATCTACCAGCCCCACAGCATTATGCCCGGCAGGATTGTAATGGAGGTGAACAACGTAGTGGATATGGAGATGGGTACCCTGGGCCGGTACAATTGGGTGGCGCCCCTGGTGCCGGTTGATCATATCCATTCGCAATACCTGGTGTACGATATAAGCGCCGCAACGGCCGATTCCCTTATCCAAAAAAACCATCGCCAACCATGATGAATGCACTTAAAAGAATATTGGAAAAGCCGGGGATACATCCTTTCCTGCTGCCTGTTTTTTTTATTCTTCATAGCTATATGCAATACTACGGGCTGGTATCGGGGCATGTAGCTATGTCCATGCTGGTCACCATTGAACTTATTTTCCTGGGATGCTTTTTAGTGATATGGCTGCTGAGCAGGAATATTTATAAAACAGCTCTTATTATTACCACCTGCGGCATCGTGGCGCTTTTTTTTGGTGTGGCAAGGGATTTTATCCTCCATACGCTCCGGCTCCCCTTTTTTGCAAAGTATATGGTGCTCCTCCCGGCCATATTTGTTATCCTGCTAATCATGGTGGTGGTCATTTGCAGAAAAAAGGATTTCAGGAAAAGCAATTTCTTCCTCAACCTGCTGTTCCTCATTTTTATTGTCACCGACGGACTATTGTTTGCCCGCGCCGAAAATGTTTCTTTCCTGCGGCAAAACCTCCTGGTGGATAAAAATAAGCTCAACGACCGCCCGGCCCCTGCCACACCCGGTGCACCGGATGTATATTACCTGCTTTTTGATTGCTATCCCGGCACCGCCTTCCTGCAAAATTTCATGGACTATGATAATTCGGCGCTGGATGACTCTTTACAAAACAAGGGATTTCATATCATCGGCCACCCGGTGAGCAATTACAACCGTACGGCTTTCTCGATGGCGGCCACCCTGAACTTCGAATATTTAAAAGGCATCCGCAACCACGTGCATATCGATGCCAAACAGTATAACCAGGCTACGCTGACCATTAAACATGCCGCAGTACCCGAATATTTCAGTGAGCAAGGCTATGATGTGTACAACCTCTCTATTTTCGATATCGGTAAGCAGCCTGCCATATTAAGGGAAACCTTTTTAAACCTGCCCGACAAAAATATGCTGCTGTACAATACCCTTTTCGAGCAGATTAGGCGTGATATAGGGTGGAACTTTGCGGTAGGATGGACAAAATTCCGGGGCAACGTTATTGATAGCCTGGCCATACCCGCCGAAGTAATGGCGGTGAATAGTAAGAAAAGGGCTTACAACCATACGGTGACGGATTCGCTGGCCAAAATTCCCGCGCAAAAAACAGTGCGTCCCAAATTCGTGTATGCTCATTTCTATCTCCCGCACCCGCCTTTCTTTTACGATAAGGATGGCAGGGCCAGGGATCTCAACCTGGTATTGGCACAACGTTCAATTACCGATAGGGATTTGTTTCTCTCCTACCTGCAATACACCAATAAAGTAATGCTGTCGCTCACCGACCGGATCCTGAAAGACTCCCCCCGCCCCCCGGTGATCATTATCCAGAGCGATCATGGGTTCAGGGATTTCAAAGGCGGCCCTTCCGCGCCGTATCTTTATTTTAAAAATTATTCGGCTTTTTATTTTCCCGACAGGGATTATTCCATGCTGTACGACACCATGAGCAATATCAATACTTTTCCCGTTTTGTTTAACAAGTATTTCAACACCCGTATCGGGTTGCAGCGGGACACTTCGGTATTCCTGGCTTATTGACATAATAAATTATTTTTACCCGGAAAAACGACCTCTTTGCAGCATATACTTTATCATTTAAAGGCCCGCCCCTGGTTCCTGTTTGGGATACCCCTGTTTTTTGTGCTTCATGGTTTCCTGGAAAATTTCGGGTTTATACCGGTAAAGGATGCGTTCCTGCTGGCGGGCATTTACTGCGCCGGCACGGGACTTGTCTTCGGACTGTTTTACTTTTTTTTCAGGAACACCATCAAGGCAGCGCTGATGGCCGCTTATACGATGGCGGTATACCTGTTTTTCGGCGCCTGCCACGATTTCCTGCTGCGCCATATGCCCTTTTCCGGCAAGTATTCAGTATTCGGTGGTTTTCTGCTGGTCCTTTTTTTCGTGTTATTGTTCCGCGTTAAAAAACATACCGCGTTTCAACGGCCGGTATTACTGCTTAACCTTATTCTGCTGGTATGTATATCGGTCGATCTTGTATGGGTAGCCGGCCGCGCGGTAAATCCGCCTGCCAATAAGCTGGGGGTTCTCCCTCCTATGCTCAATTATCAACCGGTAAAGCAGGCCGGAAAACCCGATATCTGCCTGCTTGTTTTTGATGAATATGCCAGTTCGGCTTCGCTGGAGCGGCAGTATGGTTTTCACAATGATCTGGACGCCTGGCTCAAAGAAAGAGGGTTTAGCATACAGTCGGGCAGTTACAGCAATTACAGCTATACGCCGGCGTCTACCGCCTCGATCCTGAACATGTCGTATGTAAGCGGGCTGAAAGACAGTATGACGATGACGGCCGTTGGCATGAACAATTGCCTGGACCTGATAAAGAACAACGAAGTGATCCGTTTTCTTTCACAACAGGGGTACGAGATTGAAAACCTGTCGCCCTTTGATTTGGCCGGCAACCCCGCCCCGATGAGTGAAACCCTTTTGCCCATCAAAACAAAACTCATTACCAGCAACACCCTGCTGTCGAGGGTGACCCGCGACTTTGGCTGGATATTTTTTAAAGGCCGGATAGGCAAATGGCTGGATGATCCCATACAGGGTGCACTGCAGATAAACGGCGCACTGCTTCACCTGCTCTATGAAAGGGCCGGCAAAAAAGCCGGGCACCCGGTGTTTTTATATGGCCATGTGTATATGCCGCATGGCCCTTTTGTTTTTGACAGGAACGGGCGGCAGAGGGACCCGAAAGATATTATGAGCGAAGACACCACGAAGACCCCCGCCGCTTATCTCGATTACCTGGTATATACCAATACCCAGGTAAAGAAGCTGATAAGCGCCATCCAGGAACGCAGCGGAGGCAAAACCGCCATTATCCTCATGGGTGACCACGGGTTCCGGTACCATGGCAACCAGTACTACCACGAGAATTTCGAGAACCTGAACGCCGTATACCTGCCGGGTCGTGATTACCACCTGTTGTACGACAGCATTACCTGTGTAAACCAGTTCAGGGTGGTGTTCAACAGCCTGTTTAACCAGTCCATACCCCTGCTAAAAGATTCAACTATATTTTTAACCAGCGTGCCATAACTTTGCCCGCAAACCTGGAAATATGACCATCCGTAACAACTGGACAAAGGAAGAAATATCTGATATATATAATACGCCCCTGCTGGAGCTGATTTACAAGGCCGCTACGGTGCACCGCGCCGCCCAGGACACTGCCGAGGTGCAGATTTGCACCCTGCTGTCTATTAAAACCGGCGGTTGCCCCGAAGACTGCGCCTACTGTCCTCAGGCGGCCCGTTACAATACAGGTGTAAACGTACACGCCCTGATGCAGACCGATGAGGTGCTGGCCTATGCCGGCAAGGCAAAAGAAGCCGGCTCCACCCGTTTTTGCATGGGCGCTGCCTGGCGCGAAGTGCGCGACAACCGCGATTTTGACCGCGTGCTGGAAATGGTAAAAGGCGTAAACGAGCTGGGTATGGAAGTATGCTGCACCATGGGCATGCTTACCGAAGAACAGGCCAAAAAACTGCACGACGCCGGCCTGTATGCCTATAATCATAATGTGGACACATCCGAAGAACATTACCACGATATTATTACCACCCGCAATTACGACGACCGTCTTAAAACGCTGGGCAATGTGCGCAAAGCCGGCATTAGCGTGTGCAGCGGCGGCATCATCGGCCTGGGCGAAACGCATGCAGACCGCATCGGCATGCTTCACACCCTTTCCACCCTGCCACAGCACCCCGAAAGCGTTCCTATCAACGCCCTGGTAAGGGTAAAAGGCACCCCGCTGCAGGACAATCCCAAAGTGGATACCTGGGATATGGTGCGCATGATAGCCACTGCCCGCATACTGATGCCCCATACGATGGTGCGCCTCAGCGCCGGCAGAACAGAAATGAGCGTGGCCGAACAGGCCCTGTGTTTTATGGCAGGCGCCAATTCCATTTTTGCGGGTGATAAACTGCTCACCACCCCGAATCCCTCTTTCGAGGAAGATATGGCGATGTTTAATTTACTGGGACTGAAACCGAGGGAAGCGTTTAAGGGAGAAAAGGAGTTAGCTGTTAGCTATTAGCCTTTAGGCGCCTGCTTCGAAACGTTTGCGATGCAGGGGAGCTAACAGCTAAAGGCTAATAGCTAACAGCTAATTCCCGCTGCTTAACTCCGGCATCATCTTCACTACCTCTTTACACAGGTATTGCTCGCCCGCATGCGCTTTTATGATAGCCTCGAACACTTCCTGGTAAGAAGAGTTTTTGGTGACATAGGCGCAGGCCCCGGCCTGCAGCATGCGCCGCACATATACCGGCTCCAGGTGAATAGACATACCAACGATCCGTATAGCGGGATAGTCGCGGGTGAGTACTTCGGTAGCTTCAATGCCGTTCATATTCTCCATATTGATATCCATCAGGAAAATATCGGGCGCATGCGTTTCTGCAATGGCAATTGCTTCATGGCCATTACGACAAGTGGCCACTACCTTGAATGAATGGTTGGTAGAAAGAATAAAATCCCATGTTTCCCTTACCTGCTGGTGGTCGTCAGCAATGGCAATTTTGATCATGAACCTTCCCTTTAAAGTTGCTGGCGTTAGTTATTGATTTCATAGGTTAGACAAAAGTAGGATGCATGGTTTTCAAAACCTTCGGGTTTCCGGGGTATTTAAAAAACAAGGATATATTGTATTAGAAAAATTCCAACAGGGTTTGCAGGCAATAATCATTCGGGATCACGGGTAAAAAATACCGTTACCTGACAATTGCGACCGAAAAATAGTGATTGTCTGTGAAAGTCAAAGCTTATTTAGCGGAACATTCAACCCAAATTGATTGTACGCAAGATTATTCTGGTAATAACTGCGTGCATACCTTACCTGAAGCTTCTTAAACAGGGCGCCTGCTCCCATGGAGAAACCCGTTAGCCCGTTGGGCGTATTGGCGATAATAAGCTCTTTATGCAGCAGGTAATTATACCCCGCCGTTATCTCCAGCTTATCGGTTACAAATACCTGTACGGCAAAAACAAAATGGCGGAACAGCTTATCGGCCGTAAAACCTTTGCCGGCGCCTGCGGCGCCATTGTCATAGCTGGTATCGGCATACAACAGGTCAAACTGGTGCAGGTGATGCGCGGTAAACGAAAACTGCACAGGTGCATTGCGCAGCCTTTTGGTAATACCCGCCTGCACATCAAACGGCAGATCGTCGCCCGTGGTGCCGGGATATTGTTTAAACTGTACGCCCATATTCTTCATGGCCAGCGATACCTGCAATCCGCGCGTTGAATCGTAGTAGCCTATGCCCGCATCCATGGCCAGCGCGGTGGATCGGTAAAGACTGTAATTGGAACTCACGAATTTCACTGAAAGGCCATAATGCCACCTGTCCATGTATTGCCGGCTGGCCGATAGCTGTACCACATAATCGTTGGGGCGAAAAGCCCCCAGTATATTACCCGCCGCATCGGTTTGGGCGATATTGCCGTAATCGAGAAAATGAACGCCCAGGGCAAAGCTCGTTTCCAGGCGGGGCACATGATAAGCAAACAGGCTGTGGTAGTTCTTGACGCCTGCATACAACGCATTGAAGGAGGCATGCAGCTGCTGGCTCATACCCGGGCGCAGCAATGCGGGATTGTTGAAGCTCATGCCGGCATCGTCCGTTATATTGGAAATATTGATTCCGCCCAGCGCGGTTAGCTGTGGTGTATTGGGCAGCTGCAGGAAATTATAGGCCGAACGGCCGCCAATGGTTTGGGCAACGCAGCATCCGGTAGCGGCCAATAGGATAGTTAGTAGTAAAAGTTTAGTTAAAAACTTCATGCACTGCGAAGGTAAGCGTTTAGCTGTTAGTTATTAGCTGTTAGCCAATCGACGCAACCGGCTAATAGCTAACAGCTAAACGCTAATAGCTTAAAAATAGAAAGATCCTTCATAGAAATGAAGGATCTTTTTTTAACCCTTAAAACAACCAACATGAAATTCTTATATAATAATATAACGCATAGATCATGCGCTGGTTCACGCTGATAAAGGGTTGCAATAGGTTTTAACAGCTTTTAACAAGTGTTTTAATCCAGCTTTAATTTTTGAGCTGTTAGCTCTCAGGGATTAGCTGTTAGCTCTTTTGCATCGCAAACGCCTCCAGCTCGCAGCTAATAGCTAACGGCTAACAGCTAATAGCTCACCCTTACACCAGCACCAGGTCCAGTACCTGCTGCATGCCTTTCACATAATGAAAGGTGAGGCCTTTTATAAAACCGGAGTTGATTTCCTGTACATCCTTTTCATTCTGCCAGCAAAGGATCACTTCCTTGAGCCCGGCGCGCTTGGCAGCCAGCACTTTTTCCTTGATACCACCAACCGGTAATACCTGTCCGCGCAGGGTGATCTCCCCTGTCATACACACATAGGGCTTTATCCTTTTGCCGGTAAGGGCCGAAGCTACCGAGCTCATCATGGTGATGCCGGCGCTGGGCCCGTCTTTGGGCGTGGCGCCTTCGGGCACATGGATATGGATAGTATGGCTGTGAAACAGCTTCGGGTCGATATTGAGCTTTTTGGCATTCGAATGCAGGTAGGTGATAGCCGTGGAAGCGCTCTCCTTCATTACATTGCCCAGGTTGCCCGTCAGCTTCAAATCCCCCTTGCCTTCGCTCAGGCTGGTTTCAATAAAAAGAATGTCACCACCCACATAGGTCCATGCCAGCCCTACGGCTACGCCGGCCATGTTGGCCGTTTTATAAATCTCGTTGCTGTAGCGCGGCTTACCCAGTATCTTCTCCACATCGCCCACCGAAAGCGTAGGCTTCAGTTTTTCCCGGGTGGCGTATTCCCGCGCCTGGCTGCGCATAATGGAAGCCAGCTGCCGGTCGAGCTCGCGTACACCGCTCTCGCGCGTATAATCCTGTATGATGGTTTCGAGCACTTTATCGCTGATCTTGAAATTCATTTTGCCCAGGCCATGCAATTCCTTCTGTTTGGGCACCAGGTGACGCCTTGCTATCTCCACTTTTTCCTCTATGGCATACCCGCTCAGGTCGATGATCTCCAGGCGGTCGCGCAGGGCCGGTTGTATGTTATTGATATTATTGGCCGTGGCGATAAACAACACCTTGCTCAGATCGTATTCCAGCTCCAGGTAATTATCATAAAAGCTGTTGTTCTGCTCCGGGTCGAGCACTTCCAGCAGAGCGGAAGAAGGATCACCACGGTGATCATTGCCCACCTTGTCTATCTCATCGAGGATCATAACGGGATTGCTCGATTTGATTTTGCGGAGCGACTGGATAACACGGCCAGGCATGGCGCCGATATAGGTTTTACGGTGGCCGCGCAGCTCGCTTTCATCGTGCAGTCCGCCCAGGCTCAGCCTTACATACTTGCGGCCGATGGCATTGGCAATGCTCTTGCCCAGTGATGTCTTGCCTATACCGGGAGGGCCCACAAAGCAAAGAATAGGGCTTTTCATATCCCCTTTCAGCTTCAGCACCGCCAGGTATTCCAGTATACGCTCCTTGATCCTGTCCATACCGTAATGATCATGGTCCAGTACCTTGCGGGCCTTATTGAGATCGTATGAGTCCTTTGTATAATCTTCCCAGGGCAGTTCCAGCAGCAAATCGATATGGTTGTACACCACCGAATAATCGGGCGTGCTGGGATGCATACGCTCCAGCTTCTCCACACCTTTCTGAAACATCTCTTTGGCGGCTTTGGGCCATTTCTTGCCCTCGGCCTTTTTTTGCATCTCCTTCACCTCGCGCTCATTGGAATCGCCGCCCAGTTCTTCCTTGATGCTCTTTAGCTGTTGCTGGAGGAAGTACTCGCGTTGTTGCTTGTCGAGCTCATTGCGGGTTTTATTGGTCACCTTATTCTTGAGCTCGGCAAACTGCAGCTCACGCTGCAATAACTGCATCAGCACATCGGCCCGGCTCTTGATATGGTTTATCTGCAGTATCTGCTGTTTTTCGGCCAGCCCGGTATTGAGGTTACTGCTAACAAAATGTATGAGGAAGGCCGGGTTCTCGATATTCTTGAGAATAATAGACGCTTCCGAAGGAATATTGGGCGACAGCTGTATGATTTGTGTGGCCAGCTCCTTGATATTGGCCACGTAGGCTTCAAAGTCCTGGTCTTTGGGCGCTTCTTCTTCTGCCAGCAGTTGTACTGTGGCTTTGAAAAAAGGGTCTTCGGAGGTAACAGCGCCAATCTTAAAGCGGCGCTTGCCCTGTATGATAACGGTGGTACCGCCATCGGGCATTTTTATCAGTTTTACAATACGCGCCACTGTACCCACGTCTTCCAAATCGCTGCCCGCGGGGTCCTCCACATTGCTGTCTTTCTGCGCCACTACGCCTACCAGTTTGTCGGCCTTATATGCTTCGTTAACGGCTTTGATACTTTTGTCGCGGCCTACGGTAATGGGCAGCACCACGCCCGGAAACAACACGGTATTGCGCAGGGGCAGCAGCGGTAAATCGCGCGGCATCACAATTTCCTGTCCGTCATCCGCATCGTTTTCGTTGAGGGGAATAATCGGTATAAAATCCATCTCGTCTTCCGGCCTGAATAGCAAGTTTGTTTCTTTCATTGTGTCTGGTATTCGGTGACAAAATAACACGTGCCACCATAGTTATTTTATAGTTTTTAGGGGCGAGTATAGAAGTCAAGTTTGATGCCAGAGGGAAATATCGGTTTTTCGCCTGCCGGCCCAATTTCTCGGACAAGGCCTCAAATTGAAGCATTTCCGGCCAGAAAAACGACTAAATAGGTCCAAATTTTACCCATTTTGATAAAAATCAACAGAACCGGCATTTTACCGTTTTTGGCAGGCGCTGGCAGTCGCAGCAGCCTATGCCTGCCGGCCCGGTTCCGGGGACCATTTTCACTCCGTGCAGGGTTTATCTGCCCCATTGTTTTCAGGTACAGCAACAGAAGTCCCGCCCCCCTATAAACTCCGATTCGCGCCCGGCAGCGGGTTGACTTCCTCTTTACAGGACTACAGAGACCTTTTCAGAGACCTTATAGCGGCTTTATAGCGCCCTTATAGCGACCTTATAGCGCCCTTTGTCCTACCACAGTCTATCCAGAGGCAACTATGGCCCTATCCGCGCTCCCGCAATGGGCAAAGCACTCCCCACCTGTTAGCACCATTCGACCTTATGCCCGCAATCGGCGTTCCATCCACGCCATTAGCATCCATTCGCTCTTATTCGTGTACAAAAAAAAGAACCCCTCCGCTTACACGGAGGGGTTCTCGTTTCTATGTATACAACTCAACAAAACTCGTTAGATAATCCGCCAGCCCACGCCCAGCTGAAAGCCCTGGTTACGCCATTTGTTGGTATTGGAGGCATCGCTGATATCGTTGAGGCCGATAAAATAACGGCCATTGATTTTAAAATTAAGTATGCTGATCTGGATACCGCCCAACAGCGACAGATCGCCGTTTTTAATAGCCTGCTTACCATTTTGCACCAGGTTCTTGTCGTGGTCGATAAGGATACCGAACTGCGGGCCAAACTGGAATGCAAAAACCTTTGAAGGACAATAGTTAAGTAAAATGGGCATCGAGAGATAGTTTAGCTTGACATCGTGCACGTTCTTGACGTCGAAGATATTGCCAAAGGCGGTGTCTGTACGGGTAGCGTACTGGTTGAACAATACTTCGGGGGCCAGTTGCCAGTTCTTGCCGAGCTTCAGGGCGGCAAAAACACCGGCACTATAGCCATAATTGAATTCCTGTTTAAAAGGCTGGCCGTCTATCTTGGTTATGTTGACGCCAATTTTGGGCCCAAATTCAAACACGGGCAGGTGTGGATCGTTTTCCTGGGTGTAGCCTGCTGCCGAGACAAGCATCAGCATCGCAAAGGCAAGATATGTTCTTATCATGGTTGGTTATTTATTTAGTGTAAAATATTCAACTTATATGCCACCGCCTCAGGCGGGACGTTAAATTGTCTTAACAGCGTTCATTTTTAAGACTTTAAAAAAAATCAAAAGTTAAATCCGGCGGCAAGAGAAAATACCTGGCTGTATTTTTTGCTGGCATCGGGGAAATAATAATCCATAAACCATATGGGGTTGATGCTGAATTTGCCTATGGCATAATACAGGCTGAAAGACAGGGCGGCGGATTGCAGCTGGAACTGGTTGCCGTTGTCGTTTTTATAGCTTCGCCGGAACCGGTCGAGGGTTATCTTACTAAAATTAAGGTTGATATTGCTATTGACGGTGGTGTGCATATGCGAAGAACCACCCACGAGATAAGATACGATACTGAAAGTAATATTATCTTCTTTCGTGAGCACATTGTACCATTGAAAATCCCTGCGCACGTTGAGCGAAAGCGAGAAGTCGCGTATCTTGTTTTTTGAATTAATTGTCACATCATAGTGCACCCATTCAAAGCGCTGCAGCACCGCATTCAGGCGGTGAATGGAATCTTCATAATGCAGCTTGTCGGAGAAATTGCCCGTGGCATATCCTGCCGCCAGACCAAAGCGCCATTTCTTACGGATAAGGCTTACATAGGCATAGGCATCGTTGTCGTACGGGCTGGTGCTGAGCAGGGCTGTATCCTTTCCAAAATAACGGGTATACGAAATGCCCGCTGCCACGCGACGGCTGGTATAATCATACGAAGGCGTAATGGCATACTGGTACATGCCCACCGTCTTATCGGGAAAACCGGTAGCGTATCCCATTACGGTGAGCCCCAGGCCGCTTTTATGGTAATAACCGGCATAAGGGGTGACGGACAACTGGCTGGTCGTTGCCTCCTGTGTATTGAGTGAATTATTTCTGACGCTGAAACTGCGGTTGCCCAGTCCAAGACCGGCGGCAAAAAAACTTTTGGGTGCCACCAGCTCATCCACCATTTTCTCGAAGTCTTTCATCAGCGAGTCGATGATGGCAGTACTGTCTTTTGCCACAGTGGCCGCGGAATCACGGCCGGGTTGCTGCGCAAAGCCCTGTTGTGTGCACGCCATGATGGCTACCATCATCACCAATGCAATAGGATGCTTCATCCGGTAAGCTGTTTTGAGATGCATTTCAAAGGTATAAAAACGCCCGTTTGATGGTTATAGTACGAAAAGGTTTAATATCAGTAAGAAGTTGTTCGTTGCTTGTTGTCCGTTGCTCGGCCTAAACCGATGTAAACGCCGGACAACGAGCAACAGACAACGAACAACCCTATCCAAGCTCAAACACCGTTATTTCAGGCATGATCCCCACGCGGCCGGGATAGCCGATAAAGCCAAAGCCGCGGTTGACATACAATTTCTGCCTTCCCTCTTCATATAAACCCGCCCATTGCCTGTATACATATTGTACCGGGCTCCATTTAAAACCGGGTATCTCAATACCAAACTGCATACCGTGGGTGTGGCCTGCCAGTGTAAGATCCACATCGGGGAATTTGGGACGCACCTCGCCGTCCCAGTGGCTGGGGTCATGGCTCATTAGTATTTTAAAAGGGTATTTCTCTGTTCCCTCGTATGCTTTTTTCATATCGCCATAGGTAAAAAACCTGGCTTTGGCGCTGATGTTCTGTACGCCTATCAGCGCTATCTGCTGTCCGCCGCGTTCCAGCGCCACATGCTCATCCAGCAGCAGCCGCCATCCCAGCTCGCCGTGTATCTCTTTGAGACGTTTAAGATTATTGGTTTTTTCCAGGGCCTTGTCCCCCACCGGCGTATGCCCCCAGTGGTAGTCGCCATAATCGTGATTGCCCAGCGTGGAATAGACGCCCATGGGAGCGCTGAGCTTGTTAAATACGTCCATATAATCGTGCATCTCAATGGCCATATCATTTACCAGGTCGCCCGTGAAGAGAATAAGATCCGGTTTTTCTTCCATGATCTTCACCACGCCTTTGGCAACGGCTTCCTTATTGGAAAAGCTGCCGCTGTGGATATCGCTTATCTGTACAATCTTCAATCCTTTGAAAGCCGGGGGCAGGTTATCGTACGTCAGTTTAAGGCGCCGCACTTCGTAATTGTATTTGTTTTTAAACCCATATACGAGGGTGCTAAACAGACCGCCGCCGGCGGCAAGTCCTACCCAGCTCAGGAATACGGAGCGGGAAATGCCCCCGCTGTTGAGCGCTTCCGCTTCGGTCCGGTTGAAAAACAGCTTGCCCACGCCCCATTGCAGCAGGCGCCGGATATCATCTATCAAAAAGAATATAACGGAAATGAACTTGGCAAAAAACAAACCCAGCAGGATAGCAAAGACATAGGTACGGGTAGTTTTGGGCCAGCTTTCCACATTGAGAAAGGGCATCAGCGCCAGCATAATAATGGCAGCGCCCGAAATAACCCAGTAGCAGGTGTAAATGATCAGCTTTGTTTTGTGGGAAGCAGCATGACTTACTACTTTAACTGCCTGGAATACGTAGATATCCAGCAATATGAGGATACTAACCACGATCCAGAAAAAATTTCTATTGCGCATGCATCAAATTTATAGCAGGTGAATGTTAAAATGCCAGGAATTCGTCCAGTTGTGTATCAATGGCAGCCAACGTGGGAGGATCGGTAATTTCACCGGCCCCGTTTATCAGTTTATCCACTATACTGATAGGCAGTTTATTGTGGTGCACATTTACTTTCAGGTAATGCAGGATGCCTGTAAGGTGCTCCATACCCCGGAGATTGCCGGCGCGGCCGGTAGATACACCGGTGAGCAGGGCTTTCTTGCCGGGCCATACCTTCCTGATATCCGTATTGTCGATAAACGATTTGAGAACGCCGGGAATACTGCCATTGTATTCCGGGGAGATAAAAATGAATTTTTCTGCAGGTATGAGCATCTCATGCTCTAATTTTTTAATATCATCGGTCCTTTCCTGTACGTACAACCCCACCAGGGAAATAAACCGGGGTGTTACTCCCCTGGCTTCCAGCAGCCGGGCATATTGCCTGGCTACCTTTTCGGTATTACTCTCCGGCCTGTTGGTTCCGCTTATAATAGTTATCATTCTTAAATATGGGAAATGTGAAAATGGCTGTTTTATTTCCGGTCAACAAAAATGGGGCATTTTAAGTTCATAAAAAGGCGGGTAAAACCGATTTCATTATTTTTGCCGGCTGTGAAGCAGGGTTTTATGCTGCCAGGCATTGAAAACCAACCCTGAACAGGTTGGGCAAAACTTACAACGCCAATAGGTGCAATTAAGACGAATTAACGCTAATTTCGCGGACATCGGTCCATTTGTGCTTATTGGCAGAATTAGCGCCTATTCGCTCCAATCAGCGTCCATTAGCGTATGAAAAACCAAGAACCAAGTAACCATATGGCAAGAATTATAGGCATCGCAAATCAGAAAGGGGGCGTGGGCAAAACCACCACGGCTATTAACCTGGCAGCAAGTTTTGCCGTCCTGGAGATGAGAACATTGCTGGTAGATGCAGACCCGCAGGCCAACAGCACGACGGGTGTGGGTTTTGACCTGCACAATATCACCCAGAGCCTGTACGACTGTATGGTGAATGAAACACCGATCAGGGATGTCATTCTCAAATCTGATATTCCCAATCTCGACGTTGTTCCCAGCCATATAGACCTCGTGGGCGCCGAAATAGAAATGATCAATTACCCCAACCGCGAGGGTGTTTTAAAGGCCCTGCTGGAACCGGTAAAGAACGATTACGATTTTATCGTTATCGACTGTTCTCCCTCTCTCGGCCTTATTACCGTAAACGCGCTTACCGCCGCCGATTCCGTTATTGTGCCGGTACAAACCGAATTCTTCGCCCTGGAAGGTTTGGGCAAGCTGCTCAATACCATTAAAATAGTGCAAAGCCGCCTCAACCAGGAACTGGTGATTGAAGGCATTCTCATGACCATGTACGATGGCCGCCTGCGCCTCTGCAACCAGGTGGTGAGCGAAGTACGCAAGCATTTTGACGAAATGGTATTCAGCACCATCATTCACCGCAATTCCAAAATCAGCGAAGCCCCCAGCGTGGGTAAGCCTGTTATACTGTATGATGCCATCAGCAAAGGCGCCATGAATTACCTCAACCTGGCCAAAGAAGTATTGCAGAAGAATGATATGACGAAGATAAAGCAGGAGGATAGGGTCATGGAGATAGATGGCGGGGAAGAAGAATAGCTGCGAGCTATGAGCTGCGAGCTGCGAGCCTTGTAAAGCGGCAGGACACAACCAAACCTTAACCATATGAAGAATTTCAAACAATTGCTAATCTGGCAGAAAGGATTACAGATTGCCACAAATTCATTCAAGCTTGTATCATCTTTTCCCGGAGAACAGAAATATGCACTATCATCGCAGATCACAAGAGCGGCCGTATCTATACCTTCAAATATAGCAGAAGGATGCAGTCGAAGCAGCGACAAAGATTACAGCAGGTTTCTTGAAATATCCCTTGGCTCAAGCTACGAGATGGAGACCCAGCTGATAATTGCAGACGCTGCTGATTTTGGAAATAAAGAACTTAGACAGATTCTATTAAAAGACCTGGACGAAGAGCAAAAAATGCTCATGAGTTTCATTAATAAAATCAAACATTAACTTTCAACGGCTCGCGGCTCACAGCTCGCAGCTCGTAGCTCAAGAAACAATGACCAACCCAAAACAAAATAAGGACGCATTAGGAAAAGGAATCCGCTCCTTATTGCAGAATATCGATTCTGATCTTAAAACGACCGGCGGTACGCTCAAGACAAATGTGGTAGAGCAAGCCACCGGTATCATTCGTATTCCGCTTACGGATATTGAAACAAATCCCCGCCAGCCGCGCCACGATTTTGACGAACAGGCGCTCAATGAGCTGGCAGCCTCTATACGCATACACGATATTATCCAGCCAGTGACGGTATCCCGCCTGCCGGATGGCCGCTACCGCCTTATTTCCGGTGAGCGCCGTTTTCGCGCTTCCAAAATAGCCGGTATTAAAGACATTCCCGCCTATATCCGCCAGGCCAACGATGCACAGCTGCTGGAACTGGCCCTGCTGGAAAACCTGCAGAGGGAAGACCTCAACGCCATTGAAATTGCGCTTAGCTATAAACGCATGATGGATGAGCTGGACCATACACAGGAACAGGTGGCCGAGCGCATGGGCAAAGAGCGCAGCACCGTGGCCAACTATGTACGCCTGCTCAAACTGCCCCCCGATATACAGGTGGCGGTACGTACGGGCAGCCTGAGCATGGGGCATGCCCGCGCTATTATTAACGTGGATACGGTAGACCAGCAATTATTTATATATAAGGAGATCGTACACCGTAAACTCTCTGTGCGCCAGACGGAAGAACTGGTGCGTAAAATGTACAAGGCCAACACGCCAGTTAAACAAATTGTAAAGTCTGATTTGCCCCCGGCCTATAAGAAAATAGAGGATAATTTAGCCTCACATTTCAGCACCAAAGTAAAACTCACCCATAGCAATAAAGGTTATGGCAGTATCAACATAGAGTATTACTCACTGGATGAGCTGAATAAAATCCTCAGTACGCTGGGCGTGACTGGCAATTGATGCTCATGAAAATTTTTTACTTTTTTATTCTGATCCTGGCCTGCTCTGCAAACGCTCTCTGCGCACAGCAAAAAGACGGCTCAAAGCTTCGTGTGCTGAGCGTGGACAGTGTAACACCTGTAAGCAGAGCCGCCTTAAACGACAGCCTGCGCAGGGCCCATAGCCCCCGCACTGCCGCCATCCGCTCGGCCCTGCTGCCCGGCCTGGGACAGATATACAATAAGAAATACTGGAAGCTGCCCATCGTATGGGGCGCCGTGGGCATTACAGGCGGTATCTTCAACTATAATCTGAAGGAATACCGCAAAGTGCGCTTCGCCTATTTTGCCCTGCTCAACAAAGACACCCCCAGCTATACCAAAGTAGCGCCGGAACTACAGGTATTCATTGCGGCAGGCGACAATGGCCTCAGCTCCCTGCGTACCTATCGCAACGAGTTCAGGAAAAACATCGATTATTCGGTATTGTTCTTCCTGCTGTTCTGGGGACTGAACGTAGTCGACGCCACGGTAGACGCCCATTTAAAAGGTTTTGATGTAAGCAGGGAGCTGAGTCTCAAACTGCGCCCTTCCATCAATACCGTCCCCAATGGCATCGGCCTGAGCCTGGTGCTGAGCCTGAAGCAGCCCGTATCGAAATGGGCGTATACTACGCCGGCGCCGTAAAAACACCCCAAACCCCTGAAGGGGCTTAGGCAACTCCAAAATAAAAAGCAGGCATCCTTTATTATCAAACCCGCTAATATGCCGGTGATTTGTAAATAGCAATGCAAGAGGCTTTTTATTTACATTTGCGCCAAAAGCAAAATAGAAATAAATGAACGAAGCTACCAATCTCCCCTTTAGGGGGCAAGGGGGTATGAACGAAGCTACTACTTCCCCTTTAGGGGGCAGGGGGTTAAAAATAGCACTGATCGGTTACGGCAAAATGGGCAAGATCATCGAATCCATTGCATTGCAGCGCGGGCATGAAATCGTATTGAAAATAGACGTTGCCAATGCAGCGGATATGACACCGGAAAACCTGCGCAGGGCCGACGTGGCCATCGAATTTACCAGTCCGCACAGCGCTTACGACAATGTAATGAAATGCCTCTCCGCGGGCATTCCCCTGGTATGCGGCAGCACCGGCTGGCTCGATAAGCTGCCGGAAGCAGAGCAATATTGCCGCACGCACAACGGCAGCTTTCTGTATGCCAGCAATTTCAGCGTGGGCGTCAACATATTTTTTGAGCTCAACAAGCGCCTGGCGGCGCTGATGAATCCCCACCCCGATTATGCCATCCGCATGGAGGAAACACACCATACCCAGAAGCTCGATGCACCCAGCGGCACCGCCGTTACCCTGGCCGAGCAGGTGCTGGAACAGGTAGCCCGTAAAAAAGCCTGGGTGAAAGGCGAAAGCACCGACCCATCGGTGCTGGTCATCACCAGCAAGCGGATAGACCCCGCCCCCGGCACCCATACGGTTACCTACAGTTCGGATGTTGACACCATCGAAATCACCCATACCGCCCACAACCGCAATGGCTTTGCCACCGGAGCGGTGCTGGCAGCGGAATTTTTGAAGGATAAAAAAGGGATATTCAGTATGAAGGAAGTATTAGGGCTATAGAGCGACCGTCAAAACCATTTCTATCCTGTATATGTTATATAAAAGCTGCTAATAAGTGCCCGGTTAATACGACTGCGACTTATTAGCAGTTAGCCATTCGATAAAATCGCTTAAATTAGTAGGATATTACATCGTAACATAACCCAAGTAGTAAAGAATGCTTTCCAAAAAAAGCCAATATGCCTTTAAGGCGCTGATGTACCTGGCCCAGAACAACGACAAGGGCCCCGTATTAATAGCCGAGATCGCCCGAAAGAAAAAAATACCGCTCAAATTCCTCGAAAACATATTGCTGGAATTGAAAAAGCCGGCGTGCTGGAAAGCAAGAAAGGCAAGGGCGGCGGCTATTATTTTGCTGTATCCCCTTCGGAGGTGTCGATGGCCAAAGTGATGCGGCTGCTCGATGGCCCCATTGCCCTGCTGCCCTGCGTAAGCCTCAACTTTTATGAAAAATGCAAGAACTGCGATGAAAAAAGTTGCGGCCTTCATGATATGATGGTTACGGTAAGGGATGCTACCCTCAGGATTTTAGAAAAGAAAAGCGTGAGCGATATAGCCCGCAAATAGAAGCTGCGAGCTATGAGCTGCGAGCCGCGAGCAATCGACGCAAAACACTCGCAGCTAATAGCTCACAGCTCGTAGCTAAAGAAATAACATGGCCGAAGATCTTCTGGTACACAAAGGCAGTAAAACGGAGCAATACCAATCCCTGCTGCCGCAGATAGCCGCTATTATAGAAGGCGAGACCGATGCCGTGGCCAACCTGGCCAATATAGCCGCGGCCCTCAAAGAACAGTTTGGCTGGTTCTGGGTGGGCTTTTACCTGGTAAAAAACAATGAGCTGGTCGTAGGTCCCTTCCAGGGGCCCGTAGCCTGTACCCGCATCCGCAAGGGAAAGGGCGTATGCGGCACCAGTTGGGAACGCGCCGCTACTATCATTGTTCCCGATGTGGAGCAATTCCCCGGGCATATCGCCTGCAGCAGCCTGTCGCGCTCGGAAATAGTGGTGCCTATTATCCGCAACAATGAAGTGCTGGGCGTGCTGGATGTGGATAGTGAAAAACTGGATCAGTTCGACGAAACGGATCAACGCTATCTCGAAGAATTAATTAAGCTTATTACCCTCTAGGACATTCGCACCTATTCGCGCTAACCTTCCTTCAGCAACGCATCGATCGTCGCCTCAAATTCTTTTTTGTATTCGATGTAATGCACGCCGGTGGCCGGACCATTGAAGCCGTAATCGAAGCGACGCACTTTACCTTTCTTATCGATGATAATGGAAGAAGGAAAAGTTTTAATGCGCGTCACCTCCGGCAATGTCTTTTCGGTACGCAGGGTATCGCCTACTGCTATACCGGTGATAAGCATGGGATATTGAACATGGTATCGCTCCCTGAACTTTTGCAGGCTTTTTACAGACCGTTCGCGGTTGGTGGTATATTCATACGCCAGCGCCACTATCTCTACGCCCCGCTGCCGGTTCTTTGTATAGTAATCGCTCAGGAAAGCGGTTTCATCCATACAGTTGGGGCACCAGCTGCCCATCAGTTGCACCACCACCACTTTGTTTTTAAACCGTTCGTCGTTAATGGATACCTGCCGGCCATCCAGGTCGGCAAAGCTGAAATGCAGACGTTCCTCTCCCGGCCGGAGATACATGGCCGAGCTGCTGAGATCGAGGGCCGCTTTGTCGTTCTTCACTGCCGTCCATTCTTCTTTGCCCACGGCGCCGGAATAGAAAACGCCCTTGCTTAATGTGCCGGGATTGGCAATGACGGCGGTAAAGAAATAAGCATGGCCGCCGTCAAAGCAGCTCAGCTGCAGCGAATCGCCTTTTACAATTCCTTCCAGGTAGCGGTAATCGCCGGTAGGCGTTAAAAAGGTACCGGTAAGGGCATTTCCTTTTTGTACAAACTCGGCCACAGCCGGTTCACCGGGTTTATTGGCGGCGGCAAAAACCGTTGCCCAGCGGCCGCTGATATTGACCTGTGCAGGAGCGCCCGGTGACAATCCCGGGGCAGCCGCGGCGGCAAATCTTTCCTTACCCGGTCTTGCCACAAAAGGCATGACCTGCCATTTATTGGCGCCGCTCTTTATCCAAACGCCTTCCAGCAATCCCTTGCTGTATTTTAGCCTGAACTGCGATTCAAATACCGGCATCTGCACCAGCAGCGAATCGCCCGCCTGAGTGATATTTTTTACCTGGATGCGTTCGGAGGCGTTGCGGATGTACCATACCGGCCTGCCGTTTTCCTGCTTCCATTCAAAATTGAATACGATGTTATGACCGTCGGCGCGCTGGAGCGCCGCTTTCCACCAGCCCTGCTGGGCAAATGTTTGAAAGGATAAGATGATCCCTGCTATCGTGAATATTTTTCTCATGCTGTTTGTGTCCTGTTAAGCTGTTATCAAATTAACTTTGAAATGGCAAGTTAATTCATCTGCCGTTTATTAGTCTACATGCATTGTAGATTTATATATACGGTAACATTCCATCGAATATATGCAACAAACTGTTTCATTGGCCATCAGCGGGAAGGTACAGGGTGTTTTTTACCGGCAAAGCACGCGCGACAAGGCACGTGAACTGGGTATTACAGGCACCGTACGCAACAATCCCGACGGCACCGTAACCATTGTAGCTACCGGTATGCCCGCGCAGTTGGAGCAATTGATTGCCTGGAGCAGGGAAGGCCCGCCGTCTGCGCAGGTAAGCCGGGTGGAGGTAAAGAACGAATCATTGCAGACCTTCAACGGCTTCAGCATCGTTCGGTAAAAATTTGTGTTAAAAAAAAGCGCCGGCAGTGTAAAAATCTTTAACACGTGTTATTGAATCGTTATAACCAGCTTCCAGCCTAACCCTTTGTCCGCTTTTTGCGTCTATAGAATAAACAATACCAAATCAATAAACGCAAGAGTATGAAAAAGCTAATAGTAATAATGATGGCACTGGGACTGGCCTTTGGGGCCTCTGCCCAGCGGGGACATGCTGGCGGACGTACGGTATATGTTCGCCCGCGGGTGGTAGTAGGCGTTGGCGCGTATTCACCTTTTTACTCACCTTTTTATTCTCCCTTTTATTCTCCCTTTGGGTTCGGCATCGGGTATCCTTATTACCCGTATGGCTATCCTTATGGGTATCGCCATGAATCGAAACTGGATATGCAAATCAATGATATCCGCTCCGATTACAGCCACCAGATAAAAGATGTGCGGCATGATAAAAGCATACCGCGTTCTGAAAGAAAGGCAAAGATCCGCGAACTGAAATATGAACGCGAAAAAGCAATCACCCAGGCAAAACGTGATTATTACGACCGCTCACGCCGCCGGTCCAATACCGACCAACGCAGTCAGCCTGCTCCCTCCAATCCTGCACCGCAGGAACAGCAGCCGGCCCCATCCGGTACGGAGAATTAAAATGGTTTACATAAAAAATCCCGCTTACCGGCGGGATTTTTTTTATATGTTTTATGCAGTATTATACGGATGTCCTATTAATACGGATGTCATCTTTCGCTATCGACGAAAACGAAAGATGACATCCGTATTATTTATCCAGAGACTACACACCCTGCGCTTTCTTTTCCAGCTTCAAATTCTCCAGCATATCCGTTGTCATATTAGCCAGGGTATATTCTTCTTTCCAGCCCCAGTCGCGCCGCGCTACCGAGTCGTCGATGCTTTGCGGCCAGCTGTCGGCAATGGCCTGCCGGTAATCGGGCTTATAGGAAATAACAAAACCGGGTATATGCTTTTTGATCTCCGCGGCAATCTCTTTGGGTGAAAAGCTCATGCCCGATAAGTTATAAGAAGTGCGTACCGATATTTGGCTCTGCGGCGCTTCCATCAGCTCAATGGTAGCGCGGATGGCATCGGGCATATACATCATGGGCATTTCCAGCACAGTGGGATCCGAAGCTTGGAATTCACGTGACTTGAAGTCGCGGC